>BNJU01005581.1_pt1 | contig 273541 bp, 337 predicted proteins | sample 8539281 | NCBI WGS metagenome assembly BNJU01 (sample SAMD00202456, study PRJDB9452) | human saliva metagenome | isolation source: human saliva | place: Japan
CGAAAATAAGAAAAACTCGATAACATTAACGGATTGGGCCATTTGGGCCTAATTTCTATACAAATTACTTCCGATAATATATCGTTATCGGAAGCAATTTATATTAAAAACAAAAACTAGCTATAAGTCTATAAGCTAGTTTATTTTAGTTAATCAAAATAATCAGTAAAAAGTAATTATTCTATATGCCAATAAAGTATTATTATTACATAAAATTTATATTGAATTTTTAGAATCAGATTGTAAAATAGTAATATAAATTATCTAATTAACTCATACTCTTATGGAGGAATTTTATGTGCTGGTGTGATATTGTAGTAAAGCCAAAATTAGTGCAGTTTTAAAACATTTAGAAATGGCATGGAGAGTTCTTTAAGATTTCTTGCTGAAATGGTTGTTGGTTTTAAGTATTATTCGCGTGATTAGTTAACTGGGTTTTGGTATCTAATTTCTCAGATGAATATGAACATATTAATAGGGCGCTTAGTTTTCTAAGCGCCTTACTTTTATATTTTTGATTTATAAAATTGGTTCCTTAACTACACCAGTATATTATTCATATGTCTTCACTGCAATCAATGTATTCCATAATAATTTGGCAGATCTGACCATCTTTATCAAATGCCCAGTATACTGGATATAAACCATCGCCAAAATCCAGATTGAATCATGCAGTACAGTCAATTCTGTATCAGGGTGTAAAAGTTAATCCAATCTCCTTTAGAAACGTTGGTATTGTGGATATGCCATAGCATTTAATTGGAATAAATCACTATAATAGTCATCGTATATATTTTTCAGGTAGTTTATATGCCATTGTTCATAAAACTTATATATTTCAATTGTTTGTGCATCTACAATTGTAGCTAAACCCTGAATCTAGGGAAATCCCAATAGGTATCTCCATCATCTAAATCAGTTAAGTCTTCCAGTTCCTTTTTAATGCTAATTCATAGTATACAGGTTCATTGCCACTAAAACAACTCGACTAGCTACATAACGATATTCATTTGGTTCCATTCAGATTATCTTAGTCTCTAACAGATACGTGACCTGGTGTTACCTGTCTAAGATATGTATCTGGTTTGCTTTGGCAATGTTACTAGAGGATCACAACACGTAATATAACCTGTTGGAAAATTTACCGTCCACATAGGTAATGTGTGTGACGAAAATCATACAACTCTTTCGGTTAAATAAATCGTGATATGGTACGGTAGGTTTTAATTTACCTTCAGAACTCAATCGGTTAAAAGGTTTGAATCCATTCGCTAGTTAATTTAGATTGTTCCATATTACTCCTCGGCTTCGTATTTACAATGAATATATTCGCCTTCTAATACTTCATAGGCTGCGGTTTTATGAGATAATTTTGCTTCACTAGATATCTAGTTTTTGAACCATTAGAATAGTCTGCAGGTGCATAATAACGGATACGATGATGACGCATCATCTTATACACTTTCTTTATCACTAAAGTGGATCCTTACACCTATAGAATGCCCCATTAGCGTTCACGAGACTCATACAAGGAATATCTGTATCCTTTATCCCAATATAAATCATGTTACGGAACGGCACACGTTGATTTTTCAGGCTTAATGTAATCAGTAACACCAGTATCATTAATATCGAGAATTCCTTTTTGGATTGGAATCAAAATTGTGTCTTATTCGTATAGTTAATGGCTGTGCAGGCCAAAAGCAGCTACACCCTTGTCATCGAACATAAATGCACTGGCATAGATTTTGGTGAAAAGCCCCTCTTTTGCCATTTCAGTGCCTTCGATCATTTCTTTTTAAGCCAGACGAAATAATATAATGTTCAATCTTAACGCCTTGTTCTAAGCCATATTGACGAATGCGTTTCAAAACCAAGTCCGTACCTTCGTATAGTCTACCTGATTGCCGTATTCCATGAGCTTATCTTTTGTTACATAGAAATGGCCTACAATGCTTCTTGAATCATTTTTGTGTACATATAGGCTGAGTTATTATCCATATCATGTAGTCAATTGATTTGATTCATACCAAAAATTGTTTGATTTGCTCTTCGTTATAGCCTACCGATTGAGATGAATCCTTGTGCCTGCATATCGTTGGGGTTAATGTCTTATCAAAGTCGTAACACATTGCTAACACGGGCATAGATGAGTCAGATGATTGTAAATTATCTTTACTATCTTTCTTATACGTTATCATAAATGCACCTCCTTTTTAAAATTAAACCCTAGAAATACATTTACACTCTCTTATATTTCCTGGGATACATGCCTGACAGCCCTGGTATCTATTTTTCACGATCAGTCAATTCATTTAATTTAGTAATTCCTCGTAATTCTCTCTAAAAATAAGCTATCTTGTGTTACAGTTTCTTTTACAATCCAGCTCTTTTTCCGTACTTTCTTTGATAATTTCTCTTTTTGAAAGTTTTCCAATCAGTAAGCTAGAATTTGGGTAATGATGTAAACGATTATATCGAACTGCCGCTTGATTAGTATTGGCATAACAATATCGACAAAAGTGGCTACAGCTATCATGAGACTATTATCACTATGTGAAAATAACAATTACATTCTGGTCGTGCTGGCGCGTTTAGGTACTCAATTTTATATTCCAGGCCCTTTCATAACAATCTGAGGTTAAACACCCCTCTGTATAAGCACCAAGCTCTTTAAAGATATCCCCTTCTCCACAGGTTTTAAGATTCATATGATTGGAATGAGCTATGGAAACAAATTCTTTAATGATCTTAGTTTGAACATCTAAACTTGGTCTATATCCTTCTGGAAAATTCTGGGCCACCTTATCCAATATATCTAAAAAGCTAACAACAACTGTATCTGTATAACCTTTAAGGGCTTGAGCCATTTTGTAAAAGCTTTCACAATGAAAATCAACGGTATATTCATTAGTTAAAATGATAGGATCATAGCGCCACACCATAGATTGAGAATTAAGCTGTTTAGAAATATGTTTAAATCCTTCTATAACAGACACATAAGTTGGCACGTAGGGTTCAATATCAGTTCCATAAGGCGTTATAGTCATATGCCAGTATTGTCTGTAATCAACAATTTCATTTAGTAGTGGAATAAACGGTAAAGGATTCTTTGTACAGAATGCAATACCATCTACCACTTCTTGATTAATTGGATACCGTGTCACCTGTAGGAGATTATAAAGGGTTACGAACATCTACAAAACCTTCACGTATACGATTGATTAGCCATTGCCCATAAAAAGCAGGAGATATCTGTACGTTTAGCCCAGTCTGTGCAATATCACCGCCCTGCCCTTTCAGTAAAATAAAAACATGAGTATTATATCATATCTAATAGACGTATTTATGGAGTTAATGTGATTTTTGCTGTATAGTTCATTATTATTTTATGGTACTATCCATACTATAGAATATGAGGAGAACTAAATTATGAATGATACTTTTTGAACGCAACCATCCTATGAAGGATGATAAAGAATTTATTACAGCCTATTGGGCAGATCGATCTCACGATTTTGGCGCTTTACGTGCAAAAGAATTAGAAAGTCCCAAACTAAAATTATGGAGAGAAGAATTAACTTGTCATATATTTGATTCTGATAGATCTTTACGAATATTGGATATTGGATGTGGAGCCGGCTTTTTTAGTATTATACTATCTCAGCTTGGTCATACAGTGCATGGCATTGATATTACACCTAATATGATAGATGAGGCAAATCAACTAGCAGAGTCCCTCGATTGTGATGCAACCTTTTCTGTGATGGATGCAGAGAATCTAGGATTTGATACTAATACCTTTGATATCGTTGTGGCCAGAAATGTAACGTGAGATTGCTCCCATCCTGAGCAAAGCCTATGCCGAATGGTTTCGCGTCATTCGCCCAGGCGGTTTGATTTTAAACTATGATGCGGAACATGCTCGTAATCATCATAATGTACCACAATCTGTTCATCATGCCCATGAACATGTAAGCAACGAATTAAAAGAACGGTGTCATACTATTTATCATATGCTCGATTTTTCGTCTTATACACGACCTCAATGGGATAAAGAACTACTTACTAAATTAGGTGCTAGTTCTGTTACCATTGATCTAACTATAGGTCCGCGTATTTACAATGAGGAAGACGAGTTTTATATTCCTGTACCCATGTTCTTGGTGAAAGCAATTAAATAAATCTATATAATATATAACACAAAACCCACTCTATGATTATCATGAGTGGGTTTTGTGTTTAGATTAACTGCTAATTACTAAAATATACCTGAGCTTTATCAATCTCTGCCCGTAGTTTTTCTTCATCAATTGTAAGCAGTTCTTTGTCTTTCATAAGAACTTTGCCACCTACAATTGTAGTGTTTACATCAGAACTATTTGCAGAGTATACAAGTGCCGCTAAATCGTTGTAACGAGGCATCCAGTGCATACCAGATACGTCATATAGCACGATATCTGCACGATAGCCTTTCGCTAATACACCAAGGTCTCTATAGCCAAGTGCTTTTGCACCTTCTACAGTGCCCATGTTCCATGCGGCTTGAGCAGGAATAGCCTTTGGATCATAAAGACGTGCTTTATGTAATGTTGCTGCAAGACGTACTTCTTCAAGCATATCAGCATTATTATTAGAAGCGGAGCCATCTGTACCAAGACCAACCGTAATACCTTTGGCAATCATTTCAGGTACTGGTGCAATACCGCTAGCTAATTTTAAATTAGATTGTGGGTTATGAGCTACGGCTACATTATTTTCAGCCATAATAGCCATATCTTCGTCTGTCACATGAACGCAGTGTGCGGCTAAGGTAGTATTCCAGAATAAACCTAAATCATGCATATGCGCAATTGGTGTCTTACCAGTAGCTTTCATAACATTCTCCACTTCTCCTTTTGTTTCGGACAAGTGCATATGAATACCACAATTTAATTCATGAGATAAGGCAATCACCTTTTCCATATAATCATCAGGGGACAAGTATATGGTGCATGTGGTCCAAGCAATACTTTTGATGCGGTCATTATCAAAGCCGTTCCAAGTGCGGAATAAGTCAGCATTTTCAACTAATGCTTGATCTGCTGTTGGGGATACACCGGCTAAGCCACGTGACAATACAGAGCGAATACCTGTTTCTTTTACCACCTCAGCAGTAGTATTCATAAAGAAATACATGTCGCTAAATGTAGTGGTACCAGTGCGCAACATTTCAGCAATACCGAGTTGTGTGCCGTACCGTACATAATCGTCATTTAATTTTGCTTCTGTTGGCCAAATAGCCGTTTCAAGCCATTCCATAAGCTCAAGATCATCTGCATAGTTTCTAAATAGACCCATCGCAATATGAGTATGTGTATTTACAAGACCTGGCGTAGCCAATTGACCTTACCGTCTAGTACTTCCTTAGCAGAGTCTTTTACCTTTTCAGCTTCTCTATCGTTTAAAATAGCTGTAATATAACCATTATTAATTTCAATGGCATGATTTTTTAGAACCCCCTCATCGGTGAGGACGTCTACATGAGTAATCAATAAATTCAGACATAGTCTTCCTCATAGGTATAAACCTGAGCCATGATAGCTCGGTTATATTTGTTTAATTTGAAAGCTAGTATAGTTTAGATACAAAATGTATCAGAAACTATTATATTTCAATACAGTATTAGTTTACTTTTTGTTAGATAATCGATTTGTTCTTGTGTTAAAGAATCTAAATCATAGCCCATGGAGTTCAACTTAAGTTTAGCGATTTCCACATCTAATTCATGAGGCAATACGTATACTTTTGGATCCATTTCTTTACCGTTTTTCAAGATATACTCTGCAGCAAGGGCTTGCATAGCAAAATGACAAGTCCATAATTTCTGCAGGGTGACCATCTCCAGCTGCAAGGTTTACTAGACGGCCTTCAGCCAATACATAGAGTTTACGACCATCAGACATAGTATAGCCTTCGATGTTTTGGCGAACCCTTTCGTGGCTTACAGCAAGTTCAGTAAGATCAGAAACATTCACTTCGCAGTCAAAGTGACCAGCATTACATAAGATAGCTTTATCTTTCATCACTTTGTAATGCTCTTTTACAATAACATCTTTACAACCTGTTACAGTACAGAAGATATCGCCCAACCTTAGTGGCTTCAATCATAGGCAATACCTTTGAAAGCCATCAAATACAGCCTCTATAGCTTTAATTGGATCTACTTCAGTTACATATACGTGTGCACCAAGGCCTTTTGCGCGCATCGCAACGCCTTTACCACACCAGCCATAACCAGCAACAACAACGTTCTTACCTGTTACAGTCAAAGTTCGTAGTGCGCATGATACCATCCCAAACGGACTGACCTGTACCATAGCGATTATCGAAAAGATATTTACAGTAAGAGTCATTTACAGCAATCATAGGGAATGTTAATTGTTTAGCGTTCTCTAATGCATATAAACGATGTACACCTGTTGTGGTTTCTTCACTCCCCCCTAACAAACGTTCTTTTGCATCTTGACGTGTAGTATGCAATAGATTTACTAAATCACCACCATCATCAATGATAATATGTGGTTTATGATCAAGTGCTTTATGGAGGAAGTTAAAATATTCTTCATCAGTACAATCGTACCAAGCATATACAGTAATGCCCATATCTACAAGACCTGCAGCTACATCGTCTTGTGTAGACAACGGATTGGAGCCCGTTACAATTACATCTGCACCACCGCGTTTTTAATACAGTCGCAAGGTATGCTGTTTTTTGCTTCCAAGTGAACACTAACAACAATTGTTTGGCCTTTGAAAGTTTGTTCTGCTTCAAAACGGTCACCTAATGTGTTTAATGTAGGCATAAAGTTAGAAACCCAATCAATTTTTTTGCGACCTTCTGTTGCTAAATTTATGTCTCTAATTAAAGATTGCATAATATCTCCTTTTACTCATACAAGTAGATACAATAGAAATAAATAGTTGATAGTAAATCTACTTTAGATTTATTGATATTATATAATGTTTGTTAATATCGTTATGAGATACTTACTTATATAGATAATATATATATGATAATAAATTACTTATATTTCTGAATGCTTAATAAGCTCATCATTAAGATAATAGATTATTTAGATTCTACAATCTGGCGTAGCTACTGATTGATTCTTCATAATTTGGAGTCAATACTCCTCTTCGGTGATAATCGCTGTTACAAGTTCATGAGGTGTTACATCGAATGCAGGATTAAGTACACCAATACCACTAGGGGCTGTTTGAACACCGTGTAAAGCTGTTACTTCATCATCGTTACGCATCTCAATAGGAATATCTCCACCATTTTTCCAAAGTAAAAGTCAAAATGTACTATAAGGAGCGGCTACATAAAACGGAATATTGTGGAATTTAGCTAGTACAGCCACACCATAGGTACCAATCTTATTGGCTACATCCCCTTTTGTAGTGATGCGGTCAGCACCGACGATAACGGCATCAATTAATCCATGTTGCATCGCATAGGCGGCCATATTATCTGTTTCAAGAGTAATAGGAATACCATCCTCGTAAAGTTCAAAGGCTGTGAGTCGAGCACCTTGTAATAATGGACGTGTTTCATCAGCATACACGCGTTCCAGTTGTCCATTTTCATGTAATTTACGAACAACACCAAGTGCTGTTCCTAGACCACCTGTAGCTAGTGCACCCGCATTACAATGAGTTAAGATGCGAATATTCTTTTTACCTTCAAATAATGTAGAACCTGCTTCGGCCATACGTCTATTCAAAGACACATCTTCTTCGTGAATGATAATAGCCTCTTTTGTAATGAGGTCTACTACTTCACTCATTGAGGACATACTGTCAACATTAGTTTTCACAAGAGAAATGACACGATCTACAGCCCAAGCTAAGTTGATTGCCGTAGGGCGAGTTTCTTTTAAGATCTCACTAAACTCATATAAGCTTGTAAGTTGTTCACTAAATGGCGCCTCTAAACGTCCTGCTTCCATAGCAGCTAAAATGAGACCATAACTAGCAGCTACGCCAATAGCAGGTGCGCCACGAACGCGAAGCATTTTAATAGCTTCGGCCACTTGGCGCCAATCTGTACAGTGAACGTATGTAATTTCAGTAGGCAATTTAGTTTGATCTAATAGTACCAGCGTATCTTTACGCCATTCAATATTAATCATAACTTCTCCTTCGATAAACTATTGTGTATCATTATGAGTTGATTATAGTTTAAAACCACCATATTCATGCATGCGATTATGAGCATCATAACGAGCATCCACATCGATTGCATCAATAGCTCCTAAGATAAGAGATTTTTAGTTGAGCCGCCATATTGCCCATCATTTCTACAACTCCGCATGTGTCAAAGCAGATTCAGAAATACCTGCTGCATAGTTGGTAATCATAGAGATCGTAGCATATGCCATTTCAGCTTCATTCGCTAAATTTACTTCCGGTACATTTGTCATACCACTGTATCGCCACCGAGCATGTGGAACATTTTGATTTCTGCAGGAGTCTCAAAACGAGGGCCTTCAGTACAGACATAGGTACCGCCATTGTGTATCGTAAGGCCTTGTTCGTACCTACCTTTTGAAGGATATCACGTAATTCAGGGCAGTATGGATTTTGTTACATCAAGATGTGCCACTGGACGGTCCCCACCTTCATAAAACGTGAGTGATGCGGTTCTTTGTAAAATCTAAGAATTGGTCAGTCAAAACAAAATGACCTGGCTTAAAGTTCTCATTTAAAGAACCTACTGCTGTCGTGGAGATAATAAATGTAACGCCCTAGTTTTTGAGGCCCCAAATATTAGCACGATAGTTAATTTTTGTGTGGAGGAATTGTATGATCTTGCCGTGACGAGCTACAAAGATTACAGTTTTCCCATGGTATGTACCTTGTACATAATCTATTTCACCATATGGTGTCATTAAGGATTCTTCATGAATATTTTTCAAAGATGGACGGATCATAAACACCAGTACCACCAATTATGCCAATTGCACTCATTGTGACCTCCCTATTATTAATAACTCTATCTTTTATTTTCTCATAGAATAGAAAAACAGGCTATAGGAAAAACCCTAGTAGCCTGTATTTTTCTACATATTATAAAGTTTTTATTGAATTGGACCTTTTGGGATGAACATATTTTGTAACTCTTCACGTGTGAAATGATATTTTTCATTACAATAATGAGCAAACAAGCTCTGTTACGTCATCTTCCAAAATAGCATTCTTATCTTCTTCACGTAATGTCATTAGCACACTGGCAAAGCGATCACGACCACAACGACACTGGAAATGAATTGGTTCATTATATACTTCATTCACAGTTAAACCATCGAGAACACGTTCCATAAGACCTTTACCATCTGGGTTTGCTTTCAAATATTCTGTAATAGGACCAAGTTCATTAATATTCTTTTCTACTTGTGCTAATGCTTCATCTGTAGCATCCGGTAAGGCTTGTACGATAAAACCTCCAGCTACAACTGTATGGTAATCTGGATCTACTAATACACCTAAACTAATCGTAGACGGTACTTGTTCAGATGCATATAAATAATATGCCAAATCCTCTGCTACTTCACCACTTTGAATCGGGCTTGTAGAAGTATAGTCTTGCGCTAACTGCGTGAAACGAGTCACTTGCACTTCCCCATTATGACCTACGGCAGAACCAACATCAAGCTTACCAGCATGCTTTAAAGGTACATCAACATGTGGATCATCTACATAGCCTCGAACCGTATTATCAGAGAATGCATCTACGTGAACTACACCTAGTGGACCATCACCTTTAATACGAAGACTTACGTTTTCATGGTTTTTAAAATCCCCAGCTAATAAAATAGCTCCCGTCATAGCACGACCTAAAGCAGCTGTTGCTACAGGCCATAAATCATGACGTACACGAGCTGTTTCAACTGTATCTGTTGTTAGCTAAAGACATACGAACCCCTTCTCGGGTTGTAAAACGTTTTATATAATCCATTCTATCATTCCTTATTTCTACTGATTTTATTAAGGTATTACTTTTTATATTGCTTATATAGTATATCATGTCAAATATTTAACTTTCAATAATAGAGAATATATGTTCGTCTAGTCTGATTTAAAGTTTAAAAGAACATATTTTCGATGATATAAAAACACCCAGTACCATAAGATACTGAGTGTTATATATACAATTCTTAGATTTGATCGATAAGGTTAACCTATTTCGATTGCACCCATAGCACAATCATAACCTTTTATTACCCGCTTTTGTACCAGCACGTTCGATAGCTTGCTCAATGTTTTCAGTAGTTACTACACCAAACATAACAGGAATACCAGTTTCCAAAGATACATGTGCGATACCTTTAGCTACTTCGTTGCATACATAATCATAATGAGTAGTGGCCCCACGAATAACAGCACCTACACAAATAACTGCATCATAACGACCAGATAAAGCTGCTTTTCTTAGCAATCAAAGGAATCTCATAAGCACCTGGAACCCAAATTACTGTAATATCCTCTTGTTTAACATCGTGACGAAGTAAACAATCTTCAGCGCCTCCGATTAATTTAGATGTAATGAACTCGTTGAAACGAGAACCGATAATAGCAAATTTCTTACCAGTACCTAATAAGTTACCTTCTTGAACCATCATTATGTTGACCTCCTCTATTCCATCTAAGGAAATATATATGTAACGACCGAGTTATATGGTGAAAGTTAATTAGTCTTCTAACATATGACCCATTTTTTCTTCTTTTGTTTTTAAATAGCCTGCATTAAATTTATTTGCAGCAATGATGAGTGGTACACGGCTAGTTACATTGATTCCCCAATGTTCTAAGCCATGACGCTTTTCGGGATTGTTAGTTAATAAGCGGATGCTTTTAATACCCAAGAAACGGATAATTTGAGCCGCTAAGGAGTATTCACGCATATCTGCAGGGAAGCCTAATTGTTCATTTGCTTCTACTGTATCAAGGCCCTGTTCTTGTAATGCATAGGCTTTAATTTTATTGGTCAAACCAATGCCACGGCCCTCTTGTCGCATATATACAACAACGCCTTTGCCTTCTTTTTCAATAGCGCGCAACGCATTGTCTAATTGTTCGCCACAATCACAGCGCTTAGAACCAAATACATCGCCTGTTAAACATTCAGAATGAATACGGACAAGCACATTGCTACAATCTTGAACATTGCCCTTTACGATAGCTAAATGCTCTTTTATGATCTAATTCATTTTTAAATACAAAGATATTAAAATCACCAAATTTAGTAGGCAACTTAGAACAAGCACCAAGCTCAACCATATCTTCATGTTGTTTACGATATTCAATAAGTTCTGCTACAGAAGCAATTTTAAAGTCATGCTCCTTAGCAAATTTCATAAGATCAGGCAAACGGGCCATATCGCCATCATCTTTTTAGTAATTTCACAAATAACGGCAGCCTCCTGTAAACCCTGCTAAACGACAAAGGTCGATAGATGCCTCAGTATGACCTTGACGTACCAATACGCCGCCCTCTTTATATACAAGTGGAAATACGTGCCCTGGACGACGGAAATCTTGAGGTTTCGCATTAGGATCTAATAGTTTTTGAATTGTATAAGCACGCTCTGCAGGAGACACGCCTGTTGTAGTATCTACATGATCCACAGTCACAGTAAAAGCAGTTTCATGGTTATCAGTATTTTTGGTAACCATTGCAGGAATGCCAAGTTTTTCTAACGCTTCGCGGCGCATAGGCGTACATACGATACCACGAGCGTATTTAACCATGAAGTTAATATTTTCTTGCGTCGCAAACTCTGCAGCAATGATAAGATCGCCTTCGTTTTCACGGCTTTCATCATCAACAATAATAACAGGTTTACCAGCTTTAAGGTCTTGTAAGACCTCATTAATAGAATGTAATTGTTCGCTCATAGGAACGCTCCTTACTTATATAAATCCATTCTCTACTAAGAGGGATTGCATAGATTTTTTAGGCTTTTCTTCGGTAGGTTCACTACCAAGATTCATAAAATGACGAATATATCGTCCAGCAATATCCGTTTCTAAATTGACCTCTGTTCCAATATGAGCAAAACCTAAAATGGTTTCACTCAAAGTGTGAGGAATGATAGAGACGGAAAAACTACTGTCTGTTCGTCGCATAATTGTGAGGCTAATTCCATCGATGGTAATGGAGCCCTTATAGATAACATAATCCATAACAGATTTTGGAGCTTCGATAGTAAAGATAATGGCATTATCGGTTTGTTCACGATTAATAATACGACCTGTACCATCTACATGGCCTGCCACAATGTGACCACCAAATCTACCATTAGCAAGCATAGCTCGCTCTAAGTTGACTAATTGATGGACTTTCAAATTAGTAAACGTAGTCATCTTAATGGATTCTGGCATCACATCCGCTGTAAATATACTTTTACGCAATCGTTGTGGCCGTCAAGCACACCCCATTAACAGCTACGGAATCACCAACTTTTAAATCACTAAAAATTTTTTCTCCTCGAATTGTTATGGCTAAGGATTTAGGGCCCTTTTTAATGTTCTCGATGCGGCCGATTTCTTCAACGATTCCCGTGAACATAAGCGCCCCTCCTTCCTTGACGATACGCTTCAATGCGAATGTTATTATCTAATACTTTAGTCTTGGTAAAAGTTAATTGCGGTGAAACCTCTAAGCTTTCAAAACCTCGACCTCCTACAGCTGGTGTTGCATCGTTACCACCAATAATGGTATTTCCAATATATGTTACGACCTTATCAAAGTTCTTCGTTTCCACAAAGGAACTGATAATTGCAGATCCACCTTCAACAAGAATAGATGTGTAACCTAGTTCACCTAGTTTTGTAAGAATATCATCGATAGATAATTTCTTAATATCTATGACAATGTCTGTGCTCTTGCTTTTACGAGTAGAAATAGATTCTACTACGGTTACTTGAGCACCAACTTGTTCTAAGGCTTGTATCCGATCCTTAGGACAACCTTTAGATACGAATATATGAATCTTGCGATTATTTATTTCAAAGACGCGACTAGTAGTAGGTGTTCTACCAAGACTATCCAAGATAATTACATCTGGCTGATGAATCGTAATCGGTTCATCAAGTATGCTTTTATCTAATAACGCATCTGATAATTCACTATCCGTTAAACGACAATTTAACTGTGGATTATCTGCCAAAATTGTACCAATTCCAACGAGCATGGCATCATGCGTGGCACGCAACACATGTCCATCGCGACGAGAGGACTCATTTGTAATCCATTGAGATTGTCCAGTAGATGTAGCAATTTTCCCATCTAGTGACATAGCACTTTTTAGAGTGACAAAAGGCTTACCTGTCTGTATATAGGTAAAGAAATGCTCATTTAGTTCAGCACATTCATCACTACATACGGGGCAAACAACCTCAATACCTGCTTCACGAAGTAACTCCATTCCTTTTCCAGAAACTAGTGGATTTGGATCCGTACTACCTACTATTACTTTAGCTATACCAGCCTCAATGATACGAAGCGCACAAGGTGGTGTTTTTCCATAATGGGAACATGGCTCTAATGTTACGTATAAAGTAGCACCTTTGGCATTATCACCTGCTTGATTTAGTGCATGCACCTCAGCATGAGCTGTACCAGCTTTATGGTGATAACCTTCACCGATTATTGTATTATCTTTTACCACAACAGCACCAACCAAAGGATTTGGTGAGGTGTGACCTGTGGCTAATTTTGCCAGTTCAATGGCGCGCTTCATATATACTACGTCATCCACCATATCACCTCAATAAAAAAAGGACTATTACATAGTCCTTGGGTCATCATAAATGCGCACAACAAATGTGCCTCGTCTTTTCTCATCCAGACTCTACTGTCGGTATCGGAATTGCACCGATTCATACCAAAAAGGTTCGCGGACTTTACCGCCGGTAAGGAATTTCACCTATCCCCAAAGACTTATCTATTTTGTTTATGAATTAATAGTAACACTTTTTATTAATGTTATGCAAGAATAATAGTTTTGTATTGAGAAAGAATATTAAATAATTTAATTAAAATATAATTTTTAGAACACAAATACTAGAACAATATAAATAATAATATATATTTACTTTTAATATAAAACATATATAAACTATGTATACAGTAACAGTAACTTTTATCACATAATTACATGTTAAACAAGTCTAATATAGTATATATGGTTTGGATAACCATATTTTAATGATAGTAATTATTAAATATAGGTGATAATATGGCAAAAAAACGAATTTCTGATGTACTTATAGAAGTCTTAGCCAATGCGGGCATCGAACGCATTTACGGTATCACTGGAGATAGTCTAAACTCTGTAAATGATAGTTTACGCCGCAATGGTAAAATTGCTTTTGAACATGTACGACATGAAGAAACAGCAGCCTTTGCTGCCGGTGCAGAAGCATCCCTAACTCATAAACTAACTGTATGTGCTGGTAGCTCTGGCCCTGGTAACTTACACTTGATTAATGGTCTATTCGACTGTCATCGCAATCGTGTTCCAGTATTGGCCATTGCTTCTCACATTCCTCAATCTGAAGTAGGTTTGAACTATTTCCAAGAAACACATCCAGAAAATCTATTCAAAGAATGTTCTTGTTTCTGCGAACTTGTATCCAATCCTAAACAAATGCCGGAAATTCTATTCCGTGCTATGAACGCTGCTGTTGGTAACCAAGATGTTGCAGTTATCGTTCTTCCTGGGGACGTTGCCGTTATGGAAATGGAAATTGACGAATTACCTGTGTGGACCCCACCTCGTTTACCTCATATCGTTCCACAACGAGAAGATATTGAAGAAATGGCGGCTCATTTAGAAACAGGCAAACGTATTACCCTATTCTGTGGTGCCGGCTGTGAAGGTGCCCATGACGAAGTGGTAGAATTAGCAAAACGCTTGCAAGCACCGGTTGTACATGCTTTCAGAGGTAAAGAATGGGTTGAATGGGATAATCCATATGATGTAGGTATGACTGGCCTATTAGGCTATACATCTGGCTACCGTGCTATTGAACAATGTGATACATTGGTAATGCTTGGTACAGACTTTCCTTACCGTCCATTCTATCCAGAAAATGCGAAAAGTAATACAAGTAGATAGAGATCCTAGTGCTTTAGGTCGTCGCGTACCTCTTACACAAGGTATCATTGGTACTGTAAAAGATACGTTAAAAGAATTATTACCTCTTGTAGGCCAACGTGGTGATACTGAATTTATCGACACAGTGCGTAAAGCGTACACTAAATTTAGAGGTGATTTAGATAGTTATGCCGTTGCCGAGCCAGATGGTGTAGCAATTCACCCTCAATACTTCGTAAATCGCCTCAATAAACTAGCAGCAGAAGACGCGATCTTTACCTTTGACGTAGGTACTCCAGTTATTTGGACTGCTCGCCATCTAAAAACAAATGGTAAACGCCGTATTTTTAGGATCCCTTTAGCCACGGCTCCATGGCTAATGCTATGATGCATGCTATTGGCGCTCAAAATGCTTGTCCCAAATCGTCAAGTCATCTCCTCTCTGGTGATGGTGGCTTTACAATGATGATGGGCGAAATGTTGACTTTAAAACAATTGAATCTACCAATTAAAATCTTTGTATTCAATAACGAAGAACTTAGCTTTATCGCTATGGAAATGAAGGCTTCCGGCTATCTAGACTACGCTACAGACTTTGTAAATCCAGATTTCGGTAAACTTGCTGAAGCTGCTGGTATCAAAGGTGTGAGCATTCATAACTCTAGCGAAGTTGATGAAAAATCATGGAAGCCCTTAACCATAATGGTCCCAGTCATCGTTAACGTTCGCGTAGATAAACAAGAACTTGCTATGCCTCCTAAAATTGCATATCAACAAGCTAAAGGCTTTAGCAAATATTTAATAAATGCAATCCTTGATGGCCGTGGTACAGAGCTTAAAGAAAATGGCCAAAAACAAACTGGATGAAATATAAATCTTATACTAATATTGCACAAATTTACAAAATCTGCCAAAATAAATAAACTGTAAACTTTTTCAAAAAGAGGTGTCATCATTCGATGATACCTCTTTTATTGCATAATTTTAATCATATACTGTTATAAAACCTTCAGTCCAGCCTCTTAAATTGAGAGTAATTGTATCAATTCCTAAACAATCTAAACCATATACTTTAAATATATCCCAGGTCTTATACCACTTTAATGCTTTCTCTGCATATTCTAAAGTGCTAAATAAACCTATGTATCCAGAACTGGAATAATATGGATTTATATCGTAATCATACCAAACACCATAAATTTTTATTATTTATTATTTCATAACTAACTTGATTACTATATGAGAACAATCATTTAAATAGTGAGTTTTTATGGAAAAGGAATCATCATTTAACTTAGAAAATCCAGACAATATTTTTAGATTCAACTAGAGCCTCTTCAGCTAATGATATATCAGAAAAATCCCTAAGCCAAAAATATTCTGTATAAGGTAGCTCTTCATTCTTTTTATAGTGTGCTAAAAGCTTCATATATTGGAACTCTCATAATTCACCAACTCGATTCTAATATCATAACATAAAACACATTAACTATTTCTATCTATAATAATCGTCCTCATAATCGTCTTTTATACTGTATCGCATCGACCTCTGATGGATGGTATATTCCCCTCTTCATCTACATATTCCATGAATTCGTTAAATGTATACACCTGGAATATCTGATTCTTCTAATTCAATAGTATCTTCAGGTTCAATCTCCCAAAATTCTATCTCATCCAGCATGATTTTTGAAGTTGCTCAATCATATTTCAACACTCCTAGTATCAAAAGACATATCTTAAATATATTGTAGCAAATTACATAAAAATAAGCACTATATACCTTTTTAGGGTGTATAGTGCTTACTTTGTATTTAGTACTGTATTTAAATTATGCCCCAAAGAGTGACATTTGTTCATCTTCAGGTAGTTCACCACAGCATTTGAGGTCTTTCATAAGATCAATGATGGTATTTGATACTTACAACGGCGTTGTAAGTCTTTTAAAGATGTAAATGGACGTTCATTTCTTTCCTCAACGATAGCATCAGCCACTGTTTCACCTAGAGAATCAATAGCTAAGAATGGTGGCAATAAAGCGCCATCCTTAATACTAAAGCGTCTAGCTTCGGAATGTTGAATATCTACATTAATAAAACGATAGCCCCGTTGATACATCTCCATAGATACTTCCAAGGCACTCATAAGGTCCTTATCTTTAGGACTGGCAGCACGATCAAGAGCCTTGATACGGTTAAACTCGGTCAATTGTGTTTTGAGGTCCCCTGTCATGATTCGTAGATCGAAGGCTTTCGCACGAATGGAGAAGTAAGCTGCATAAAATGCCAATGGATGATATACCTTAAACCAAGCAATACGGAAAGCCATCATTACATAAGCTACCGCATGGGCCCTTGGGAATAGATAGGAAATCTTTTTACAAGACTCAATAAACCATTCAGGAATATTATTTTCGCGCATTTCTGCTTCAAATTCCGTTGTAGCTTGACCCTTGTTTATTTCGTTTTTCAATCCCTTCCCTTTACGCACGTTTTCCATATACGAAGAAGCTGTGCTTTCTATCCATACCACGATGGATTAAGAAAGTTCATTATGTCGTCACGGGTAGAAATAGCTTCGTTCAACTTACAAGTACCATTTTTAATGAGGTCTTGCGCATTGTCGAGCCATACGTTTTGTACCATGAGAAAAGCCAGAGATACGTACTAAAGTCAGAGAAGGTTTGCGGGACGAGAGTCTTCCAAGCATGCCCTGTACAAACTTTCGTGCCACATTCTGGTACGGCCAAGCTAGCTACCTGGTCACCTTGCAATTGTTCAGGTGTTAAACCAATCCCCTCTGTAGAGGAGAACAAGCTCAATGTTTTTGGATCATCAAATGGTATTGTCTTAGCATCGATACCAGTCAAATCCTCTAACATACGAATAATGGTCGGATCATCATGGCCCAGAATATCTAGCTTAGTCATACGACCTTCAATGGAGTGATAATCAAAGTGTGTCGTTAATACGCCACTTTCCTTTTTATTAGCTGGATGTTGAATTGGCGTAAAATGATGTACATCCATATCTCGAGGACATACCATAATACCACCAGGGTGTTGTCCTGTAGTATTCTTCACATTTGTAAAGCCCTTTGCCAAATGTTCAAAGAAACCATTGCGAGCTTGAATATCTCTAATTTCGGCGTACTTTTTAACATAACCAAAAGCAGTTTTTATCAGCTATAGTACGATTGTACCTGCTTTAAATACATTATCACGGCCAAATAGTTCTTCCGTATATTTGTGAGCTTTTGCTTGGTAATCACCAGAGAAGTTAAGGTCAATATCTGGAACCTTATCACCTTCAAAACCAAGGAAGATAGCAAACGGAATATCGTGACCATTTGTTTGTAATGGATGACCACACTTAGGACAATCTTTACGAGGCAAGTCAAAGCCACCTGCATATTCGCCCTTTTCAAAAAATTCTGAATATTTACAGTTAGGGCATACATAATGAGGCGGTAATGGGTTTACCTCTGTAATCTCAGACATGGTTGCTGCAAAGGAAGATCCAACGGAACCACGGGAACCTACGAGATACCCATCATCAAGAGATTTTTTTACCAACTTATGAGCGATGTAATACAATACGCCGTAGCCATTGGAAATAATACAATCTAATTCATAATCGAGACGTTCTTGTACGACACGAGGCAATGGATCACCATAAATAGCCTTCGCATTTCTATAGCACATTTCTGTGAAAGCTTCGTCAGCACCTTCAATCTTAGGTGAATATGTACCATCAGGCACTGGCTTAATATCTTCAATGCTATCATTAATAGCACGTGTATTAGTAACGACTACTTCGTATGCTTTCTCTTCGCTTAAATAAGGGAAGGACGCAAGCATTTCATCTGTAGTACGTAAATGTAAATCTGGCTGTTCGTCTGCATCTGGATAACCACATGCAGTTAACATGATTTCACGATAAATTTTTTCTTCTGGTGTCAGGTAGTGAACGTCACAAGTAGCACATACAGGTTTATTTAAGGCTTCCCCTAATTCGATAACGGTCTTATTCATATCGATGAGTGCCTGCTCGTCGGGCATGAGACCTTTACGAACCAAAAACGTATTGTTAGTATGTGGCTGAATTTCAAGATAATCGTAGAAGGATGCTACTTCCAAAAGCTCTTCTTTTGTAGCTCCACGAACAATGGATTGCATAAGCTCCCCTGCTTCACAGGCAGAACCGATAATAATACCTTCACGATGTTCTTCAATAACGGAGCGAGGCAAACGCGGACGAACCTTGTAATGTTCAAGGTGAAATGGAAATCATTTTATATAAATTACGTAAACCTACCATATTTTTTTAGCTAACAAGATAATATGGTACCGTTTATCTTTTTCTTTTCTTCTTTTTCTTATCTAGTACAGGCTCTTCATCTTTTGTTACCGTTTCATCTTCGATAAGATAACCTTCTACACCATAGATAACCTTAACACCTAACTCTTTACCAAGGGCTTGTGCTTCTGGGAAGGCTTGTACAACACCATGATCAGTAATAGCCACCGCAGGATGACCCCATTTTTTAATTGTTTTAAACAAGTCTTTTACAGATACGAGAGCATCTTTATCACTCATCTTGGTATGTAAGTGGAGTTCCACACGAGAGTCCGGACGATTTTCAGTTCGTTCCACACTAGTAGTTTCTATTGCTTCAATACTGCGAATAGAAAGGATATAATCCTTGTCAAAACGATCATCAAAGCTGACACTACCTTGTACGCGAACCCGTTGTAAGCCTTTTAGTTGTTTTAGTAATTCATCCCCTTCTTCAGGACTGTTCGTAAACTTGATAAATTTAATGCTATTTGTATCATCTACAATGCTGCCGTTAACGATACTTTTACCAGTCTTAGTATCACGTTTATCTAAACCTACAAAGACACCTTCAAAAATTACACTAGGTGTATCCAAGGTGCCCATGATTTTAGAGGTGACCCCTTCAATTTTAGGCCCTAAAATCATGCCTTCATCAGTAGGTGCATCCTTTGGTGCACGACGAGGATATTTACCATCCCCTTCACTTCCTTTAGCCGTAGATTTTGTAGTTTTTTTATGTCCAAAGCCTTTGCTTGCTTTAGGTGTACTGCTCACAGATGCAATAGTATCACTACTGCTAGATTCGGCAGCCGTATGATTAGAACGAGACACAACAACTGGACTATTGTTGAAATAGCCTAATTCAATAGCTTCTACAAATGGGAGCAAAATCATCTTCATCACATCATCATATTCATGTTGTTGGTCATAACCCGCAAAAGACTTGCCTCTAGGTTCTTGATTTTTAGCCTCTTCAGCTTCACGTTGTGCTTCAGCCGCTTCAATCCATTCACCAGCACCACAGCCACCGCCATAATAATAGGTATCTAACCCTTCACCCGTTTCAGTATCTATCTTCCAAGCAAAGCAACAAGCTGTATCTGTATTTGTTGGAATATCATCAAAAGAGATATTTTTTTCCTTATACCATGCAGACAACCTTTCACGTAGACTAAGCAATGTGGAAAATGCAGAGTCTGCTGCTTGAATCGTCACATGTTGGCTATGACAGTTCACATAGAAGGATGATTTCTTATTCTGTTTTGGTACAACACGATAACGTACTTTCATTTTTATCCCTTATACCCACAGTAGGTAATACATAAATCTCTAAATCGCCAAATATCGCCCTTGCTGCTACGGCTATCTAATATAATCTCATAAAGCCCTTTTAATAAAGCTCGTAGAACCTTAATTGAAATTCTCGGACTCGCCTCGTAAGCTAGCTTAATCGGATATGGTTTAAATGACGAATCATGATCCTTACATAAGTTTTGTATGGCTTGAACAGACATACCCACTTGGCGACATTCGCTAACTAGCAACTGTAAACGTAATTGCCCCTCAATATAGCTCATAGCACGGTCTAATTCTTTATAGCCAAACATAAATGGAAATAGTTCAAGTAATGTATCGATATCTCTTTTTAATAGAGCCTCTTTAAAAAGTAAAAATGTTTTTGGCTCCATAGTCACTACCGTTTTTCTTCGAGAAATTCTTTTGTAATAACCCTTTTCCCAGTAATCTGTAAAAATATCGGTCAAACTCAGTTCTCATAAAAAGAAACAGGTACCTCTTGCCACAAATCAATGAGATGAGCCACATATTCCTGTGCATCAGGCGTCATTTTTAAAGCCGTTAGACGTACAGTACTGACGTATCCACATCACGAGGTCTGCCCCTTCAAGACGCTTACATTGATGATTTGGTATTTTTTTCTAAAAATCTCTTTATTCTGCTTGATCCGTTTATCAATCATATCATGATAAATCAAAACGATAGGATTATCTCCATTATATTTCAAGAGGAGTTCATACAATGGAACCCAAGCATCACTATTTTTGCCACTTTTACGAATGATGGGCAAATTAACTAAACAGAATACCTTTTGATCGCCAAAAAGTGAATCTTCACATAGTTTTTCACTTATTTTTGTGGGCCCACCTCATCATCTAATACAGTCACTGGAAGGTCTGGATAGGCACTTAAAAATTTACGTTTTTCTTCTTCAATTAATTGTGGTTCGTCACCATAGATGAGTTGAATATGTGCCATGTTCCCTCCTTTCACAGATAGATATCTTTAATAAAGCTGTATCCCATTATATACATATGTTCTGATGATGGATCCACATCGCGTAAAAGCACCATGAGGACTACTAAACAAAACAGTACTACGCGGTGAAATACGATCAATTTCATGCATTACACTAAATCGACTCGTTATAAATAAAAACATTAGCCTTATCATTTAATTTTTAGATTTTTCTCTACTTTGTCCATTATATACGACTATTTGGTTCATACCATTTTTATATATTACCCTTGCCGAAACCGTTACTGTGAAAGTACTTAACTTTTACCATTCTAGGATTCATGCCATATGCCCTAATAGTTTGATTAATTAGACTTTCATTAGGCATTGTTTTAATATAATCTGGTGCATCGATTAACAAATATGCCTGTTCATGGTTTGGTGCTATACAAAGTAACACATTACACTGTTTCATAGGAATATAATGGATTAACGTATTCTTGTGATGATGAGTCACATAGTATGAAACACCATAGGCTGCAAACCATGCATAATAAGGACATTACTACATATACAGTATACTTCTTCTTATGTGTCAAAAGTACGTAAACAGACCTAGTAAAGTATAATATACATAAACACAATAAAGATGCATCATACCAAGCCAAAGTAAACTACCACTACTCCCTAAGACATGATTTAAATATAACGATATGCGTAATAGTACATCTATCAAAGACCATGGAAAAACGATATAGACATTACATAACTGACTAACAGTGCTTATAAAGATTAAAAATGATGGATATATCTAATATGGGTGCTACTATGCAAGCTCGCTAATAAACTAGCAAATACTAATATAGTGAAAGTAATACAGCTGTATGGCAATATGAGTAACTGTGCTGGACACACATAACACAAGGGGTGTTTTAATCCATTTTGGTAGCCATTGTATCCGTTCATATAGTACCTTTCCCCCATATGAGTAAAACCATAGGTTGCACCAAAGGATAACTGAAAGCTTACATCAAATAAAGAAAAAGGATCATATACAAGACATATAATAGCGCATATACATAAAGCCTGTTTAGCTTGATATAATCGTCCTTTTACATAAGCAATGCACATGAGTATACTCATCATCGTTGCACGTATAACTGGTGCATCTCCACCAATGATACAGCAATATGTACAAGCTACTAATATACCTAAAATTAAGCATGTGCGCTTCCGTAATTTAACGAGTCTTCCTAAACCGTAAATTAAGGCTAATAGCAGTGCAATATGTGAGCCAGAGATAGAAAGAATGTGGATGAGACCCGTATAAGCAAAATCTTTTATTCGCTCTTCCCCTAGCTCACTATAATGACCACCCAAGCATAAGGCTTGTGCTAATACCTTTTGTGGGCCATCTAGATTACTAGCAATATTTTTCAATAGATTCTCGTATTTGACCACATACATATAAACTTTTCACATATAGTTTTTCAGAAAAATGTTTTAAAGTGGAATGCTTTGTAAATCTTTATTAGTAGCAGATCGATATACACCATCATAGATTCGACCTCTTGTATTAGAGCTCATATATCTACCTCTAAGATTAATGCGTCTTCCTCTTCAATGAGAAATAAACTTTTTGGTGTACCTTCAATTGTTGCTTTCTCCTAGCCGTATTGAGATACTTTGTAGTAGATACCTTTGAGTAAATCTGTAATCGACCCTGTAGCCTTTAATATAGTCATTTTTAGCAGTATCTTTATAAGGATGTAATCCATGTAACTCTACATTATATTTGTAATACTCCTGTCCATCTAGATTTTACTATTTCAGGAGATGATACAACAGTACCTAGATATTCTCCTTCTGCTGTAAATAGTATGATGTATAGCTACTATAATTAATAATTTGTAAGTCTGTATGATAATAGGATAATCCCATTGCAGCAAAAACTAATATTAATAAATTGGCATATAAACGCCACCTACAATAAGATTGCATTATTTTAATAACAGTTACACCAATAATAGCTAAGGCAATCGCAAAAAATATAATGCATCTGACTAAGTACGGGATAATATTTACCATATCCTAATATAGTGCCAATTATTATAGATCCCTAATATAGTATGTGCCCATTGGCTATAAGTTATAAATAGCTTTGTATTAACTAAAACTTGAGTATTGAAGATTGATTCCTCAAACGCTCGTTCTGTATTCCTAAATTTAGATTGTAATTTATCTTTAATCTTCTTAAATACGCTATCACCGATGCCCTTCACCCCTTTGATACCTTCAACGATGTAAAGGGTCCTTTTTGTGAACGATACTCTTCAATTCTTTTTGCCATAGCTGGGTCCTATGCCTGGTAATGCATCAAGATCTTTTGCAGAAGCTGTATTGATATTAATTTTGTTACCGCGCAATAAAACCTCTGGATTACCGTGGAAGTTAAATACTATGTGGATATGATCTCCCGCATTAACCGACTTTGCCATATTGACTGATTCTACATCAGCATAAGGTAATAGCCCACCTGCTAACTGAACTACATCACCTACAGTAGCACTACTTTCAAACTCATATAAACCAGGTGAAACTACAGCGCCCGTAATATAAGCTATAGGTTTTGTTGGATGTTTGTTCAACAGTTGATATAGAAGAATTTCCATCTATTGCTCCTTCAACTAAGACAGAATCGCTTTCATCTGTTATAATAGGCCATAGGAAATAAATTCCTACTAAAACACATAGGATTAATATAATTGTCATATATGGCTTCAATTTTACTTTCATAGTGCACCTCTACTGAAAAGAATTCCCTATGAAAAAGTAAACTCTACCGTTGACTCTATTGGTCACACCAGCAGGAGTTTCATAATTGATGTCGAATATAAGGAGATACAATGAATCAAGAAATATTAAAAAAATATGCCCATACCTTGTTAAAATATGGCGTAAATTTTACAAGAAGATCAAACTTTGTTATTTCTGTAGATGTGGAAAACAAAGACTTTGCAGTTATCGTCACAGAAGAAGCATATGAATTAGGTGCCAAAGAGGTTGTCCTCAACTGGAGATGTTCTCCAATCGCTCGTCAACGTTTATTACATGCTAAGGAATCTGTATTACAAAGACCGGCTAACTGGATTCCTGAATTCTACAAGCAATACATCGATGATAAGGCCGCTTTCTTATCTTTGATTAGTGCGAACCCAAAAGCGTTAGAAGGTATTCCAACAAATCGTATTTTCACTACAATCTCGTAACTTAAATAAAGCTTTATCCTTCTACCATACAGCGATTATGAACTCCTCTGTTACATGGTGCGTTGCTTCTGTACCAACGGTTCTATGGGCAGATTTACTTGGCTATGAAGGTACAGATGAAGAGAAAATTGAACAACTATGGGCTACCCTATTAAAACTTTGCCGCATTGAAGGTGTAGAACCGAAAGACACATATCGTCATCACATGGCAAAATTGCGTCACCGCTGTGAAGCATTGAATAAATTAGACTTAAAGGCATTGCGTTATACTTGTAAAAATGGTACTGACCTCTTATTAGAATTACCAGAAGGTCATATATGGCTAGGTGGTGAAGAATCTTCAAAGGATGGCACTATTTTTAATGCCAATATTCCTACAGAGGAAGTTTTCTCCGCACCTAATATAATGGTGTTAATGGTATTGTATACAGCACAAAACCTTTAATTTACCATGGCAATACTATTTCTGATTTCTCCTTTACTTTCAAAGAAGGTAAAATCGTTGATTATACTGCAAAAGAAGGTTATGAAGTATTAAAAGAGTTAATAGAAACCGATGAAGGCTCCCACTACCTCGGCGAAGTTGCTTTGGTGGACCACTTCAGCCCAATTAGCCAATCTAACCAAATTTTCTACGAAACATTGTTTGATGAAAATGCATCCTGCCATTTAGCGATTGGTGCATCTTATCCTACATGCCTCAAAAATAGTGATGGTTTATCTGAAGAAGAATTAAAAGAACGTGGCCTTAACTACTCCTTAACACATGTAGACTTTATGATTGGTCATGAACATATGAATATTAAAGGCTACACTCGTGATGCCAAGAAGTAGACATTATGATTGATGGCCGTTTACAAGTATAAACATGACTACAGTGTAATCCTACATTGGATGATAGTAAAAACTGTACGTTCAATCTAACGGATCTGGTTGATATCAATTTATAATGAAAACTACATATAAAAGAGCCCTATATACGCTTATATAGGGGTTCTTATAAAGTAGTAAAAAGTATTATATCACAATGTAATATTCAATGCGTACCTGTAGATTTGTATTCAATAATGTCTACACCTGCGGTTTTCAACATCCGTTTGGATGCTTTTTACTTCTTTTGTATCCTTATAGAGATCATCGCGATAGATAACGGCTTTAATACCACTTTGAATGATGGCTTTCGCACATTCATTACATGGGAAAAGCGTTACATATATTTTAGAGCCCTCTAGAGAACCGCCACGATAATTTAAGATTGCATTGAGTTCACTATGTACAGTATAGAAATATTTGTTATCATCAGCTGTATCACGTCTCATGTGAAAATCATCATCACTACATTTAAAGGCATACCATTATAACCAATGGACAAGATTTTATTATCATTACTAACAATACATGCACCAACTTGTGTTTGGATCCTTAGAACGTTGTGCTGCCAAAATGGCAACACCCATGAAGTATTCATTCCAGGAAATATAATCGCTACGTTTTGCCATAATTACCTCACTTAAAATAAGCCCCCTTCTACCTATGTAGTTGGGGGCTTACAATATTAAACAAATAGAATATCCTATTTAACAACGATATTTACAAGTTTACCAGTACGTAAATAACTTTTACGATATACTTACCTTCTATAAATTCTTGAACACGGCTAGATTCTTTAGCAATGTTTCTAATTCTTCTTTTTGTAATATTTACGGAAAACAGTAAGTTTATCACGAACTTTACCATTTACTTGCAAGACTACTTCTACTCGTCTACAACGAGGCGATTCTTCATATACAGGCTATTTTTCTGTGTGAATGGATGTAGTTTCACCCAATTCATGCCACAATTCTTCTGTAATATGAGGCACAAATGGCGCTAAAAAGAAGCAATAAGGAATGTGTCAATTCATTAGCTAATGCGCTATTGATTGTTTCTGCTTTATCCTTATGAGCATACATAGCATTTACAAGTTCCATGATGGCAGAAATCGCTGTATTAAAGTTGAAATTATTATCTAAGTCTTCCGTAACCTTTTTGATAACACGGTGTAATTCACGACGCAATCCGAATTCGTCTTTTGTAAGATCACCAGTTACATTTTTCTTAGACTCTTCGTTGTACGCATCAACAATACGCCATACACGGCCTAAGAAACGATAGGAACCTTCAACACCTTGGTCAGACCAATCAAGGTCACGATCTACAGGAGCTGCAAATAGAATGAACAAGCGAGCAGTATCAGCACCATAGGTATTGATAATTTCTTCAGGAGAAACTACATTACCTTTGGATTTAGACATTTTACTGCCTTTCTTTTAAGAACCATACCCCTGTGTCAACAAGCCCTGGAATGGTCTCATTTTAGCATCGATAAGACCTAAATCGTGAATAACTTTCACAAAGAATCGAGAGTACAATAAATGCAAGATAGCATGTTCAATACCGCCGATGTATTGGTCAACATTCATCCAGTAATTAGCAATTTTTTTATCGAATGAAGCTTGGTCATTTTTAGCATCTGTATAGCGCAAGAAGTACCAAGAGGAATCGATAAATGTGTCCATCGTGTCTGTTTCACGACGCAGGGCCACCACACTTAGGACATGTAGTATTTAGGAAGCTTTCAGATGTAGCTAATGGAGATACGGCACCAGATTCAAATTTAACATTCTCTGGCAAGCGTACTGGCAACTCTTCTTCAGGAACGAGTTGTTCACCACATTTTTCACAATATACTACAGGAATTGGCACGCCCCAGTAACGTTGACGAGAAATCAACCAGTCACGAAGGCGGAAGTTTACTTTACCTTCACCAATACCGCGTTCATTAAGAGCAGCTGTAATATTTTTACGAGCCTCTGCAGATGTTTGGCCGTTATAATCGCCAGAGTTAACTAGAATGCCATCTTCATGGTACCATTCTTGCCATTTTTCAAGGCTATATTCTTCGCCTTCACGGCTACAACCTGTTTAATTGGCAAATCGTATTTATGAGCAAATTCCCAGTCACGTTCATCATGTGCAGGAGAACCCATTACAGCACTGTACCGTAGTCTACTAATACATAGTTAGCAATCCAAACCGGTACTTGTTCGCCAGACATTGGGGTTTACTGCATAAGAGCCTGTGAAACATACCTTCTTTAGGTGCCTCTGTAGATGTGTACGGTCGATATCGCTCATATTCCGCATACGTGTAATGAAAAGCTTCTAATTCAGCTTTTATTAGGAGCATTTTTCAATAATGCGTTCTACATATGGATGTTCAGGAGCCAGTACTACATAGCTTACGCCATAAATTGTATCTACACGTGTCGTATACACAGATACGCGTTCATTAATAGATGGTACTTCGAAGGAGAACTCTGTACCTTCAGAGCGACCAATCCAGTTTTTTTGCATCAATTTAACGCGTTGTGGCCAGTGATCAAGAGTATCCAAATCAGTTAACAAGCGATCTGCATATTCAGTGATGCGCAAGAACCATTGAGACAAGTCTTTTTTCTCAACTGGGTTATCACAGCGCCAGCAAGCACCATCGATGACTTGTTCGTTTGCCAATACAGTATGACAAGTTTCACACCAGTTTACTTTTAGCTTCTTTTTGTACGCTAAGCTTTTTATAAAATTGTTGAAGAACCATTGAGTCCATTTATAGTAATCTTCTTTGCAAGTCGCTACTTCACGGTCCCAATCGTAGGATAAACCAAGAGCTTTTTGTTGTAATTTCATGTTCTCGATATTATCAAGAGTCCATGTTTTAGGTGCAATGCCATGTTTGATAGCCGCATTTTCTGCAGGCATACCAAAGGAGTCCCAGCCCATTGGATGCAACACGTTGAAGCCCTTCATTTTTTGAAACGAGCTACTACGTCACCGATGGAATAGTTATGCACGTGACCCCATGTGTAAAGTTACCAGATGGGTACAGGGAACATTTCTAATACATAGTATTTTTCTTTTAGATTCATCATATTCTGTTTTTAAATGTATGGTTATCTTCCCAATACTGTTGCCACTTTTTCAATATCTTGGCTACATACTTTTCGTTCATGTAGGGGCCTCCTCATATGGTCAACCTCATAGGTTGCCATTTTATAATTAATATTTTTATTTTACTACGTACTGTAAAAGCAGTCAAACACTAGCGTTTTTACGACTTTAATAGTTTTTATTAAATCATTTTTAGGGCTTGTATTTTGATCAGAACTATGACTAGTATATAAAGTCATTTTGCTCTTTAACAGTTTTGTTTATTGTGCTCTTTTTCTAGCTTTTAGCCTCTTCTTCTAAGCGTTTTTCTCAGCTTTTACTTTTTTCAACTTCTTCTTTTGCTTTTGCGTTTTAGCAGACTTCTTTCTCTTCTTTAGCTTTCCGTTTTGCTTCCGCTTTAGCTGCTTTTTCTTTTTCTTTTTCTTCTAAGCGTAATTTGTATTGTTCAAGCTTTGTTAATGGTTTAGCTTCTTGAACTACAGGTTCAGGAACAACTGCTGTAGGAGACTTTAGAATACCACGTCCCTAAGTCTTTTTCTTGAATCATAGTAATCGTAGAAATATCTTCAAACCCTTTACGCCATGCTGCAAAACCCACCAAGGTGTAATTCTTTTACCAGATCAAGTTTTAAGCCTAACGATGTATTATCTTCAAACCAAATACGATCTGAACCAGCAGCTGTTGGAATAGATAAATAGTATAACTTTAATCGATCGTCCCAAGTCATTTTATCTCTGTAATTAGCAAAGTAATTCCCTGTATTTTTCATAGCCAGTGTTTCACCCTTAGCATAACCATTTGTATCATGCCATAAGCGCATATAGAATGGTACCCCTAATATTAGCTTTTGAGAAGGAACTTCAGAGAGCATTCTTTCTGTATGGCTACGAACCCAAGGATAACTTGCAACAGGACCTGCAGTAGTACTCTTAGCCCAAGTTTCGTCATATGCCATAAGAACTACATAGTCGACAGTATCTGCCAAAGCTTTGCGGTTATACACTAATGACCATTCTGGACTATCAGAATACCCGGTCACATCGATAGAAGTTTTAATATTATATTGATGTAAATGATTAGACAAATATGATACAAATGTTGTTAAACGATTGCGGTCAGCATAATCGATGTTTTCAAAGTCAAAGTTATAACCATCAAACCCATATATATAGGCATATTGAACAAGATTATGAGCAAATTTCTTCCATACCGATTGGTCCGCCAAAATACCACTTGTAAAATTAGAGTCAAACCGATTAGTAATCAACGGCCAAATATGATAGCCTTTATTCTTATACGCTTTCACATAATCAATATTAATATTTGGACTTGCTTCTAAACCTAAGCTATGTAATTTAAACCAACTTGGAGAAATGATATTATCACCACTCGTATTGAGTTTTGCCTGATATGGAGCGCCCTCCGCTGTCCATGGATCAAAAGCCCACGCCAATGGTGTTTGCAATGTATAAGGCGCTTTCACCGTAGATGCTTCTGGTGCAGGGCCTAAAATAAGTTGACCATTATTTTTTGTATAACTAACACCCAGCATAGCTGGTTCAGACTCAATATCTACATAGGATAGACCATCTTTTTTGGTAATGGGCAATTTAACAGGTTCACCTACGGATGTAGGATTTAAAACAACCTTATCACCTTGTAATTCACTTTGTGGAACATACACTGGTATATGATGTTTTATATTGATTTGCTTCGTAATGACGTGTAGTATTAGCTAAAAATTGATCTAATGGAACCAATACTTCTGCATGTACGAATGTACTTGATAATGCGGACATTACTAAAGCCGTTAACGATTTTTATAATAGTAGATTTACGAATCATGTACTCTCCTAATTCTAGGTCCCATACTGGGATACAATACCAATTTCTATATTATACCATATTATATATAGTTCATCTCTTTTCTTGCATCGAAGGATATATGTAATTTATAATTTAATCTATGTACTAATAAAAATTATCACATAAGGAGTTTTGTATGCATCAATATTTATTTTTCATAGGGACTTCCTATTAGAGCCTATGGTACCATGTTAGCTTTGGCTATCATCTGTAGTGCCTCTGTTGCCTATGTACTTTTGAAAAAGGATGGTCGCGGATGGCATGAACACATCATCGACTTTTTCCATTACTGTTGCCGTAGCTGGTCTCATCGGTGCTCGCCTATGGGATGTCTTTTTCTTTGATTGGGATTATTACGGTAATCATTTATTGGAAATTCCCTTTGTTTGGCAAGGAGGCATGGCCATTCAAGGTGGCGTAGTACTAGGCACAATTGCGGGCTATTGGTATCTTCGTAAAAACAAGATTGACTTTTGGGCTTTTGCCGATTTATTTGCCCCTGCATTGATTTTGGCTCAATCCGTAGGTCGTATGGCAAACCTCTTAAACGGTGATGCTTTTGGTCATCCTACGGGCGGTAATTATGGTATTATCTATCCTGAAAGTACCCTTGCATACCGCACCTACGGTAATCAACCGCTTTGGCCTGCCGAAGTATGGGAAGGTCAAATCGATATTCTTATCTTTGTGGCCCTTCTATTATTTGGATCTTTTAAGCATGCTAAGGGTCAAAGTATTCGTACTATATGCCATTCTCTATTCTACGGCTCGCTTTTCTTAGAGTTCTTACGTGGCGATTACGTAAACGTAACGTTAGGTCTAAAATCTGCTCAAATGACGAGTTTAATAGCTATCATTGTCGGTATCTGTGTATTCATCTATCTAGGCTATCTTGAAAAGAAAAATCAAAAGGTACTTGTTGCTATAGAACCAACAGTAAAAACTAAAAACGTAAATAAATTACATATAAAAAGAAAAGTCCTGCATTCATTGGTTTTACCATTGAATGTAGGACTTTACTATTTTTGAAATAAAACTATTTCTTAAAAGCCTATTTTCTATAAGGCTATTTCTTATAAACTTTCTTTAGCTTTTAGAGCATCAATTTCTTCTAATGACGATTTGCAATCAGTGCATTTTTCTTTTTTTCTTACGTACTTTTTGAGGCCACGACTCCATAATGCCAAAGTTGACATTCATTGGTTGGAAGTTAGAGTCTTCGTAGTTAGAAATATAGTGGCTAAGAGAGCCAATAGCCGTCGTCTTAGGGAAATTCAATAAACGGTTTTTCCTCTAAATAGCGAGCTACTTGAAGACCTACCATGAGACCGCTAGCAGCAGATTCAAGTAGCCTTCTACACCTGTCATTTGACCAGCAAAAGAATAGCCGTGGTTCTTTTTAGTTGAAATGCGTGATTTAATAGTTCAGGAGAATTGATATATGTATTGCGATGCATAACACCATAACGAACAAATTCTGCATTTTCGAGTCCTGGAATCATACCGAATACACGCTTTTTGTTCGCCCCCATTTTTAAATGAGTTTGGAAGCCTACCAAGTTAAACATGGTGCCTCCTTATTTTCCTTACGCAATTGTACCACTGCGTAAGATTCCTCATTGGTACGTTTATCCACTATGCCTACAGGCTTTAATGGTCCATAACGTAATGTATCTTCACCACGGCTTGCCATGATTTCTACGGGCATACAGCCTTCAAAGTAGATTTCTTTTTCAAAATCCTTTGGCTGTACGGCTTCAGCTGTTGTAAGCTCATGCCAGAACGTTTTATATTCCTCTTCTGTCATAGGACAGTTAAGATAATCCGCATCGCCTTTGTCATAACGAGAAGCAGCAAAAACTTTATCGTAGTTTAAAGATTCAGCCGTTACGATAGGTGCAGCAGCATCGTAGAAGTAAAAGCCTGTTTCACCAGTTAGGGCTTTAATCTTATCTCCTAATGCTTCAGACGTAAGTGGACCAGAAGCAAAGATAACAGTTCCCTCTGTAGGAATCTCAGTTACCTCTTCGTGATGAACTGTAATATTAGCATGGCTCTTTACCTTCTTAGTCACCATTTCACTAAATAAATGACGATCAACGGCTAATGCACCACCGGCAGGTACAGCAGTTGCATCGGCACATTCCATAATGATAGAACCCTAAACGACGCATTTCTTCTTTCATAAGGCCTACCGCATTTTCAATATTACCAGCGCGCAACGAGTTACTACATACGAGCTCTGCAAATTGATCTGTTTGGTGCGCCGGAGAACTCTTCACAGGGCGCATTTCATATAAGTCTACATGAATACCTCGGTTAGCGAGTTGCCAAGCCGCTTCGGAGCCTGCAAGGCCTGCACCAATAACAATAACATTTTTATTATTCAATTGTAGTTTCCTCTTTTTAGCTTTACTAGACTTTTTAGATTCTTTTTACAGGTTCTTCACTAGCTTCGCCTTTTTTTCTTTCTTGTTTTCTTTGGTGGTCGAGTCGGACAAGTTTCATTGAACAGAATTTTTAACTGTACCATTTTTATATGTCTTTTCAACCATTATAGAACCACATGTTTCACAGAAATCATGGGTTGGTTTATCCCATAGTGTAAAAGTCGCATTGTGGGTATCGATTACAGCCATAGAAAATACGTCCCACGACGAGACTTAGGTTCTACGATTTCCTTCTTTACATTTAGGACACGTTACCCCAGTTCCCACTGTAATAGGGTTTTGTGTTTTTACATTCTGGAAAATTAGAGCATGCTAAGAACTTTGCCATAGCGACCAAATTTATATACCCATTGGACTATTGCAAAGTTCACATATCTCATCGCTTTCCATAGATGCAATTTCAATGCGCTCTACATCACTTGCATCTTCTAGTTCTTGCGCAAAGACCTCGTAGAAATCAGATAATACTGTTACTACGTATCCTTACCAGACGCATAGCATCTAGTTCTTCTTCTAAATCACGGGAAGCCAGTATTGATGATTTTTCAAAATATGTAATCAAGAAGTCTACTACTACAAAGCCTAGCTCTAGGCATGAAATTGTTTATTTCGTATTTTTCCACATAGTTACGGCTTACGATAGTATCTAGAATTGGTGCATAGTACTAGGACGACCAATACCGAGTTCTTCTAATGTCTTGATGAGACTCTGCCTCAGAGTAACGTGGAGGTGGTTGTGTAAAAATGTTGTTCAGGCAATACCTCTACCGTATGGGCTGATCATCAGAGCTGGCAATTGAGGTGCATCCTCTTTTCACATCTTCATAAAGCAGCACTGAAAACCTGGGAAGATAACACGAGGCCAGTTGCTTTTAGAATGTAATCATTTAACATTCAACTCAATCGTTGTGGATTCATTTTGTTGGACGCCATTTGGCTCGCCATAAAACGATTCCAAATCAACGTATATAGCTTTAAGTTCATCACGACTCAAGAATGGTTCCACCATTTTAGGGTGTTAACTCGAGAGATGTAGGGACGAATCGCCTCATGCGCATCTTGTGCAGAACCTTTAGAACCGATACATTTGGTTTAGATGGATAATATTCTCCCCATAGTTACGAAGAATATAAAGTCCTTAGCCATAACCTCATCTCTTTAGAAATACGCGTAGAGTCTGTACGCATGTACGTAATCAAACCTACGTGGCCATAGGAGCCAATTTCTAAACCTTCGTATAAATGTTGAGCAATCATCATCGTACGCTTAGCACCAAAGTTCAATTTACGCACACCATCTTGTTGCAACGTAGATGTTGTAAACGGAGGTGCCGCTTTACGAGAACGTTTGCGCTTTTTCAATATTTGTCTACTGCATCTTCACCGCCAATAGCATCAACCACCGCTTGTGCATCGCTTTTCAGTAGTAATATCGATTTTTCTGCCTTTATGTAGTCAACTCGCTGTGAAAGATTCTTTTTAGGTGTTTCAAAAATTACCTTTAATAGTCCAATATTCTTGTGGTTCGAAAGGCTTGAATTTCGCTCTCGTTCACAGATGAGTCGAACTGCACAGATTGCACAGACCAGCGCTGAGACCCTTACATACCTTTTTCCAAAGTAATGGACTCAATTTATAGCCTACGATACGATCTAATACACAGGGCGCTTGTTGAGCATCTACCATATTCATATCGATGGTACGTGGAGCCTCCAAAGCCTCTGCTACAGCATTTTAGTGATTTCATTAAACGAAATACGACATGTAGACTGTAGGATCTACATTGAGAATGTACGCTAAGTGCCAAGAAATAGCTTCCCTTCGCGGTCAGGGTCAGTTGCAAGCAATACGGCACTGCTTTCATCAGCATAGGAAACGAGTTCATCTATAACCTTTTACGAGTTACCAAGATTGCTATAGCGCGGTGAAAAGCCATGCTCGATATCGATGCCCATTTGAGACTTTTGGCAAGTCTCGTAGATGGCCCATACTGCTTTTACCACATAGTTAGGACCCTAAGAATTTTTCAATTGTTTTAGATTTAGCAGGAGATTCTAGATAACCAAGACTTTGCTCGTTCGGATTATATACGCAGGTTCCCTGTTGCTCCGGTGGCACAGAAGTTTGTAGTACAGATTTATCCCGTACAATCCCCATTGGGAGTAAGGGCTTCTTTAGTAACCTTACGCTTTTATAGTAGTACTCTCTTTCTTAGTATTTTTCTTTTCTGTATCTTTACTAGTACTAGCTGCTTTCGGCTCGCCAACAACGATAGATCGTTTAATGGACAAGTATATCACTCCAGTCATATTAATATAGCCTCTGGCGGATGATTCTCTATAGCCCCTTCCATTTCTAATGTCTAGTAATAAGGGCTGTAGTTGTTGTAATGGAATACGAGTCGCTTTCAAAATATCACTAACCGTAATACATCGATCATGAGGTATTTCATCCAATATTACACTCCTATCCACATTAAAAGCTTAACATAGAGCACCCTTTTCTATCAACACTTTGACTATGATTCCCTATTTGATACTAGCTTTTTACGCCCTTTATTACCTTTTATTATTTGTTGGTGAAAGTTTTATGTTACTAGAAAAATATTCTCGCATGGTTAAAATGGTATTGTTCAACTATGTCCTCATAACCAGTAAGTACATATGCACCCATTGCATTAGGAATTTATTTCCATCTGCTGTATGGTCTAATAGATTACATGGTACTACAAATACATCTCGACCTTCACTAACCGCCATATCTGCCGTAATCAAGAACCACTACTGACTTGGCCTCCACTACGATATACACTTCTGCTAATCCACTAATGACACGATTCCGTAGCTGGGAAATGTTTTGCGGATGGTGGTGTACCTGGTGGGTATCTCAGAGAAGTAAACCCATTGTTTTTGTAATATACGATCAAATAATTTTGCTATTTTCTCGAGGATAGGTACATATCTAAACCACATCCCATACCAATGATTCCATACCCTGACTAGCCAGAAGGCCTTCATGACCATGTGAGTCAATACCACGCGCCCCACCACTAACAATGATGGTGACTATATTTTCTACCGAGCCTTTACTCGCCACATTCCGATCCATATAATGCAACTCCTGTGCTCCAACAATAGGGCAATACGATTTAGCTGTCCATCTAAGAGTGCCCGATTACCTCTCATAAATAATATGGCCGGATTATATATATGATTTCAAAAATAGATGGAAAAGTCTTTGTCTAAAAAGGTAGTAACATCCATCTGATATTCATCTATTTTTATGGATTATATAATCTAACTTTTTCATCTTTAGCCGATGATGCTATAGCACGTTTATCAGATGTTAGAAAATATGTGTATAAGCTTTAAATGTTTCAACCTTCTTAACTAGCTTGCCAAGCATCATAGAGCGATCCAAAATCCTCTATGAAATCGCTTACATATGTGGCTCCAACATTGTATAAAGCTTTTGTAATCCTGCAATATAAATATTGTCATCGTATCTAATCATATAAACACCTAGTAATTCTTTCTAAGTATATAATCATTAATTTTTATAGAATCAAACAACTACTTTTTGGCAAAATAAACAACTACTAAATTTATGAGATACTTACTTTATTTGCAGTTCTAAATAACATTGCTTCAGAAATATGATGGTTCTACTTTTTGGATTTTCTCTAAATCAGCAGTGTACGAGCTCACCTTTTAATATGCGATCAAAAGCTCGCCCACTTAAATGAAAATGGTCAAATATATTTGCCAAATACTCCAAGCCTTATCTGTAATATTGCATAGTTCACTAATTGCCTTATGAGGAACTGCTCCATTCGAATTAAAGTCAAAACTTTCATATCGTTTCTGTTGCATAGCAGTGGCCATGATAACTTGTTGTCTCATACTTTCACTCGTCATATTTGAAGATGATGTATCTAACAGCTGTTCAAGGGTCGGTCTCTCAACGGGAATATGCAAATCAATACGATCCATAATCGGCCCTGATAACCGTTGCTGATAGTTTTTAACCATCGTTTCTGTACAAACACATTCCTTATGAGGATCATGGTAATACCCACAAGGACAAGGATTGGCCGCAAGAATACAAATAAAATTAGCTGGATATATATAATTTCCTTGAGACCGATTTATAGTAATCGTTCTAGACTCTAAAGGCTGTCGTAATGCATCGATTACTTGGCGTTGAAACTCAGGCGCTTCATCCATAAATAATACACCTCCGTGAGCTAATGTTACCTCTCCAGGACGTCCCTGAATTCCTCCACCGACCATACTAGCCAAAGTAGCCGTATGATGAGGATGTCTAAAAGGTCTAGATGTAACTAGCCCATTATCGCCCAGCAAACCTATTACATCTTGTATACGACTCACTTCAACAATTTCATTCCAAGTCATAGGAGGCAATATGGTCGGCAATCTTTCGGCCATCATCGTTTTACCCCCACCTGGAGGCCCTATCATAATACAATGATGATGACCTGCAGCACTGATGAGCATGGCTCGTTTGCCTAACTCTTGACCTTGTACATCACCAAAATCAACTGTATATGTTTGATTAGTCTTTATAGTTATACTTTCATCCGTAACAGACGTATCAACACAATTATTACTAATCATAGTTACTTGCGGTTTGCTGATTGTATCTACATTTTCATTATTGCTAAAGTTAATGGCATAGACTCTAGAGTTGATTTATTGGTATTATGTTTATCTACATGTTCTGTTTTGATACTTATTTGTTTATTTTTATCAACTACCTTTGGCTTAATTTGTTCCTTCAAAATAGTAATAATTTCTTGTAGTGATAATCCACCTATATAGTTAAATTAGGAATAGACTGTAGCACTTTACCATTTTTCAATACTTGTATAAATTTTTGAATAATTAGCATCTAATCCTGCTAACGACATAGCTAAAGTCCCAAAGGTCTGGTAATAGCGAACCATCTAACGCTAATTCTCCCATAAACAAACTCTTATCAAATAAAGCCGAAATTTTTAGCTTTTACGCCCCTTTATCTGTCCTGATGCAAGCAGAACCCCTAAAGCGATCGCTAAATCGAGTCCAGCACTACTTTTACGAATTGTAGCCGGAGCTAAATTGACTACGATGCGTCTCATTGGAAATTCGTATCCACTATTTTTAATGGCCGCTCGTACACGTTCACGAGCCTCTTTAACCGATTGATTAGGTAGTCCAACGATATCAAAGACCGGCAAACCTTGTGATATATCGACCTCTACAGTAATGATGCATCCATCAATGCCGTGTAAGGTGGCTCCATATAATTTTGCGTACATAAACAGACCTCACTAAAAACACTGTGGTAAATAATGAATAGAACTTTGAAAGTCTTCGTGTAAATACACCTCTATTACATCAAAGGATATTTCCTTCCAACGGCGCTTTTTTTGATTTAAATCATATAGAAACAACATAGCAGCTCGTTTAATATGCTTTTGTTTTTTCTTGGTAACTGCCTCACGTGCTAGTCCATGTTGCATACCTCGGCGAGCTTTTAATCTTATAAAATGATAGACTAAATCACGTTTAGCAATGATGTCGATTTCCCCTAATCGGGTTCGATAATTTGTATCTACTACCGTAAGTCCTATTTTTTCAATATAGTTAGTGGCTACTCGTTCTCCCCATTTGCCCAGTTCTTTTGAATCGAGTTCATTAAATGCTTTACCAGTACTAATCGTTTTCATATATACCTCCCTAATAAGGTGTATCTGCAACAACAACTCATAGAATTTTAATATCTACACTATATTAATCTTTCAACAGGTAATACTTACTTGTAGAGTGAAGATACGTAAGATGTAAAGTATATAAAAGAGGTTCCAATAGTCACATAGGTGACCAATAGGAACCTCTTATGGTTATAAACTATATGCAATTTATAATGATATAACGAATAAAACTAATAGACTATAGGACTTAACTTAATAGTCGAATCATAAAAGTAAAATCTATTACCCATATAAATAACTAAGATAATCACTCAGGTTTAACCCAACGAACGATAGATTTTATAGGTTCAAAGCTCTTACGATGAAGCGGTGTTACCCCTTGTTGCTCGATAGCTTCTTTATGTAATTCCGTATAGTAACCTTTATGAATACCAAAGCCATAACCAGGGAACTCAACATCAAGGCTCTTCATATATCGATCTCGCGTAACCTTTGCAATGATGGATGCAGCAGAATATTAGCGCTTTTACTATCGCCCTTAATAATGGATTCCACAGGAATCGTCAAATCAGGCAATTTCATAGCATCAGCCACTACTGCTTCAGCTGGTACGCTGAGCGTACGAATAGCCTCATACATCGCTTGTCGCGTTGCTTCATAAATATTGAGTTCATCAATCTTTTCTGGGCCGTAGGAAATACAGCTAACAGCAACAGCTTCGTCCATGATGATATCATAGAGCGCTTCACGCTTTTCTTCCGTTAGCTTTTTAGAGTCATTAAGGCCTGGAATTAATGTCATAGGTGGCAAGATAACAGCAGCTACCGTTACAGGACCCGCAATAGGGCCACGCCCCACTTCATCAACGCCAGCTACATGATAGATACCTTGATCATAGAACATGCCTTCATAGTCATACATACCCATGAGGCGTTGCTGTTCTTTTAACTCTTTTTCTTGCCGCTTAATATAAGAAGCAGCCAATTTTTGTACAGAACTACGAGTATCCTCTTGAGCAAAAGACAAAAATTCTAAGGCTTGTTCAGTTTCAAAGAGAGCTTTTAATATCTGCTACTTTTTAACTTAGAAAAATATATCCTTATCCATTATGACTCTCCTCACCATCTGCAGGGTAGTATGGTTCTTCATCAACTTGATCGAGAGTAATTGTACCTAACTTAGTATTATGATAGTCTTGCAGAGATATACGGCGAGCTTTTGTCAAAATCTACAATGCCACCGCTTACAAGACAAACCTCGACGACGTCCGATGCTTTCAAGAATCGTATCAACATCGGTCATCTCTTCTTCTTTAATTTATAACGCTCTACCAAAATATTTGGCGTGTTCGTCAATAAGTAATTTAATAGCTGTTTTATAACATGCTCTAAATCATAAACATCATCGGAAATGGCACCTGTCATAGCGAGGCGAGCCGCTGCACGTTGGTCCTCTAATTTTGGCCATAATACACCTGGTGTATCAAGCAATTCAAGATTTTTACCGATTTTAACCCACTGTTGACCACGTGTATGACCTGCCTTATTAGCTGTACGCGTTGCAGCAGAACCAGCTAAAGAGTTAATCAATGTAGATTTACCAACATTAGGAATGCCTAAGATGATAGTCCTAACAGAACGACTGCGAATACCTTTCGCTACCCAACGATCAATGATAGGTTTACTTAGACGTTCTACGGTAGATAATAATTTTTTATTGCCTTTGCCAGATTTAGAATCGATAGCCAATACTGTAATGCCTTGTTTAGTAAAAGAATTCAGTCCATTCCTTTGTGGCTTTAGGATCAGCTAAGTCAACTTTATTTAACAGTACAATATGTGGTTTTTGACCAACGAGTTCAAGGATCACAGGATTCGCACTAGAGCGAGGAATACGCGCATCTAATAACTCGATAACAACATCTACCTTCTTGATATACTCCCGTAATCATACGAGTAGCTTTCGACATATGCCCAGGGAACCAATGTACGATAGGTGAATCTGCCATTTTATATCCTTTCTACATACTTTTATATACATCCTCATAGAGATACTTAGTATATTTTTATATTTATCTTTTTTACAGCTCTATATTCTCTATTATAACTCTTTAATTCACAGAATAATAAAATAGAACTATTCATATCTAATCTATAGAATATAAAGGTCGCCAACGGCAGCCTTTTTATGAACATTAGCGTTTTTCGCGAATACGAGCAGCTTTTTACCAGTAAGGTTACGTAAGTAGTACAATTTAGCACGACGAACAACACCACGACGCATAACTTTCGATTTTAGCTAAACGTGGGCTGTGTAGTGGAATGTACGTTTCTACACCTACACCGGATGCAATACGACGAACTGTAAAAGTTTTCACGTACGCCACCGTTTTGACGTTTGATTACCAAACCTTCGAACACTTGGATACGTTCACGAGTACCTTCCACTACTTTTTACGTGTACGCGAACTGTGTCACCAGCGCGGAAAGTAGGGATGTCTGTAGAAGTTGTTCTTGTTCAAGTACGTTAATAATGTTCATTGTTTCCTCCTGTTTGCAGACATTCAATACCTACACCTTATAGGCAGCGGACTGTCTCAAATTAACAGCAATATAGTATCATAAATCACGTACTGTTGCAAGTATTTTCTATATTATTTTAATAATCCAAATATTTACGTATTATTTACGTATAATTGGTCGTTTTAATCTTACCTAATAAGCGGTATAAATTCTCCTGTTCTTCATCCGATAAAATCAGAGAACAGTACATTAAGAAATTCGTTATATGTATGTATAAGACTTTTGCTAAACGTTTCCCTCATCTGTTAGTGTTATTACAGATATATCGTTTGTCCATATAATCAATAGTGCTTTTGTAACATATCCCAATTCAATGAGAATATCTGTCTGCTCCGACACAGTAGCGGGACGGATATTTAAAGCATCTACTAACTGCTTCTGTGATGCCCTTCAGAACGCATATATAATTCAACAATAATTTCTATCACGAGACTTTTCTTTTGCCGCTTGGCACCTCACATAAGGCTTTTATATAATTCATCATGATTCATAATCATCTATCTCCTCATACAACTTTGTATATTATAAAGTATTCGCCATAGTCTCTAAAAATCCTGCATAAAAATTTGTATATTCTTCGTAAAGTAAAAAGAGGTACGCACGGTACCTCTTCTCGTATATCATTGTAAAAAATTTAACTTTTCTACTAAAAATATGTTATTTTAATGCGCTAATATCTCCAATAATAGCCATTACGTTGTACGCTAAACGAACGAGTTGTAAACGGTTAGCTTTAATAGCTTCATCTTTATCCATAACCATTACATCTTCAAAGAATTTGTTGATGGCTGAACTAAAGTAGCTGGAACTGCCACGACTGCATCATAATCGCCAGCTTCCTCCCAGCAGCACTACTTGTTTCAGATGCTTTTAGAAGCAGCTTTCAAACAATGCTTTTCTCAGCATCTTCTTTTCAACAAATCATTATTAACACCAGTATATTCTACATCTTTTACAAGATTATACATACGTGATACGCTTGAACAAGTTCAACGTTTTTCATCGATGCGGTTAGCTAACAATGCATTTACAAGACCTTCAGCATCAGCAACGGACAATTCGTTGTTAGATAACAATAAGTCAATTACATGATGAGGAACTTCGCGATCAAGGAAGATATTTTTCAAACGAAGCATGAAGAACTCTTCTACTTGGCCAAGCAATTCGTCTTGTTTTTCAGCTAGGTACATTACAATTCCATAGATGCTTTGAAGATTGGACGTAAGCTGATATTCCATTCGCTACCAAGCAAGATGTTCAAAATACCAATTGTTTGACGGCGCAATGCATATGGATCTTGAGAGCCTGTAGGAATTAGGCCACGGCTGAAAGTGGCAACGATGTTATCGATTTTGTCGATAATGGACAACACTTTACCAGCTTCAGTTTGAGGCAATACATCGCCTGCAAAACGTGGTAAATATTGTTCAAAAATAGCTTCTGCTACTTCAGGAGATTCACCATCAAGTAAAGCGTATTCTTTACCCATTACACCTTGTAATTCAGTGAACTCTGTAACCATACCTGTTGTAAGATCTGTTTTAGCAAGCTCTGTAGCACGTTCTAATACAACAGCGCATCTTCGTGTAATTCACATTCTTCACCAAATACACGGCCCTAATTTAAGTAAACGTTCAGTTTTATCCGCTAAGTTACCAAGACCTTCTTGGAATACGATTTTTAGTCAAACCATCTTGACGGTCGATAAGAGGTTTCTTGCGGTCTTCGTTAAAGAAGAATTTAGCATCATCAAGACGTGCACGCAATACACGTTCATTACCAGCTTGAACTACTTCGATAGAATGATCGGAGCCGTTACGAACTGTTAAGAACATTGGCAACAATTTGCCGTCTTGGTCAACCAATGGGAAGTAACGTTGATGGTCTTTCATAGGTGTAATGATAGCTGCATCTGGAAGTGCCAAGTAGGACTCTTCAAAGCCACCACACAATGCTGTAGGCCATTCAACAAGATAGTTGATTTCTTCTAACAAATCATCATCCCAAACGATGGATGCATTTTTAGAAGCTGCAATATCATGTAATTGTTTGGAGATCAATTCACGACGTGCGTCTTGATCAACCATAACAAAGTTTTCTTTTAATGTGTCTACATAGGATGCTGCATTTTTGATAGTGATTTCATCAGCACCTAAGAAGCGATGACCACGTGTTACATTACCAGATTTTACAGTAGCAAATTCTACAGGAATTACTTCTTCATCAAGTAATGCTACAAGCCAACGTACAGGACGTACAAACTTAGCATCTAAATTGCCCCAATGCATGGATTTAGGGAAGTTAAGACCTGTAATCAATTGTGGCAACATATCTGTTACAATATCTTTTGCAGGTACGCCAGCAGTTTTAGTTTCAGCATAAATATAGCCGTCTTCTACAACGAGATCAGCTACATCAAGACCTTTACCACGAGCAAAAGCCGATAGCTGCTTTTGTAGCATTGCCGTCAGCATCGTATGCGATGGATGCGGAAGGACCTTTATGACGTTCGCTGATTTCAGCAGATGTGTCAGCAAGACCTTTCACGATAAGAGCCAAACGACGTGGTGTGCCGTATGTTGCGATGCTTTCAAAAGGAAGATGGGCATCATTTAATTTTGTTTCAGCCAATTGTTTCAATTGACCTAAGATATGTGGCATAAAGCCGGCAGGAATTTCTTCTGCACCGATTTCAAATAATAAATCCTTTTGCCATCTTATTTATCTCCTTTCAAAAGTGGGAAACCTAATTCTTCGCGTTTAGCGAGGTATTGTGCACAAATACGAGCTAATGCACGTACGCGACCGATGAAAGCTGTACGTTCGCTGATAGAAATAGCACCACGGGAATCAAGCTAAAGTTGAATGTGGGAACATTTCAATACATAGTCGTAAGCTGGTAATACATAACCTGCACCGCAAACGCGTTTTGCTTCTGCTTCATACATATCAAACAATTTGAAAAGCATATCTGTATCAGCTAATTCAAAGTTATATACGGATTGTTCAACTTCGTTAGCATGCCAAACGTCACCATATGTAACATTTTTCATTCCATTTAAGGTCATATACATTTTCTACGCCTTGAATGTACATAGCCAAACGTTCTAGACCGTATGTAATTTCTACGGAAACTGGTTTACAGTCGATGGAGCCAACTTGTTGGAAATATGTAAACTGAGTTACCTCCATACCGTCGAGCCATACTTTCCCAGCCAAGGCCCCTAAGCGCCCAATGTTGAGATTCCAGTTATCCTCAACGAAAAGCGGATATCGTGGTCTTCTGCATGAATGCCTAATGCAGCTAAAGATTGTAAGCACAATTCTTTGGATATTATCTGGAGATGGTTTTCACGATAACTTGGAATTGATGATGTTGGAACAAACGGTTAGGGATTATCACCATAACGACCGTCTGCTGGACGACGAGAAGGCTCTACATAACATACAGACCCATGGTTCAGGACCAATAGCGTGTAAGAATGTAGCAGGGTTCATTGTACCTGCAGCCCTTTTTCGATGTCATATGGATTTTGAACGATACAACCTTGATCGCTCCAGAATTTTTGTAGATTTAAAATAATCTCTTGAAATGTCATTGCGCTCCACTTTTACACAACCGACATAAAAATCAACCATTTCGTTACAAATAAAAGTCCCTGTAACGAAAACGTTACAGGGACGAGTATACCCGCGGTTCCACCCTATTTGGCTTGCGCCCTCTTTTTTTCTATGTTGGCCTTTACTAACAGATTTCTGTGTTCCCTGCCAATGCTCTACAGCGCCTTCAACCAAAATGTGAGCTTACACCATCCTCACTGCTAGAGAGGTTTACTACTCTGCTTCATCGCATATATTATACACAATATTGTAGCAATAGAGAGGGATGAATGTCAAACTATTATCTAAAACTTTTACCCCAAATATATGTTGAAAAATAAATTAATACCTATATCTAGCTAAATATATAACTTGAATAAAAATTATATAGAAAAATAAGATAGCCATTAAAAAAATAGCAATATAGTAAAGAAAGTAAATAAATAGTAAATCCATTTATGGTTACTATTTTTAAATATTAGCGAAAACAAGTAGGTACTGAATGATAATAGTAAAAACTCAACTAGATATTTAAATTGTTTATTTATATCATCTAAGAACTTAAAATCCACAAAAATACAACTAAAAAATATTCCTAAACTAATTAATCTATATTTTTCATTTATGTCCTCATTAGATCTTCGAATATATTGAATTACACTATAGGCAAATGCTAAAAACAAGGATATAGTAGCAAAAATAATATACTAATTTCATTTATTATTTTCACCTCGTTTTCTAATCTCTTCATCTGTCGGAATATCTTGTCGTAGCTCCATTTTTATATCTCCTGCTATTCCACCGGAAATACTTCCTAAAGTTCCTAAAGAATAAGATGAAACTGTTGTCGCAATTGGTCCATAAGGATATCCTAGTTTGAATCCTTCTGCAGTACCATAAGCACCTCCTATTGCAGAGCCTATTGAGGAATTAAATTTGTCCCTCAAGCTTTAACTAAATTGGTTCCACTATAGGTATAATAGTCTTTGCACAAAATCATTTGTCATGCTTCCTATACTAAAAACCCCCCAATCTATTAACTACTCTAAAAGCAGGTTTAGCATTCTCAGTATAATATAAATACCCCTTTTAAAGGTTGATTGGTCAACTCAGATGTAGTATTAGTTAAAACCGACTTTTTCTAAATCTCTAGTACTTATACTATTAGTAGGTTTACTAACTTCTATAGTATCATTAGGATTATTAGAATTTAAATTATAGTCAAATATTTTGGTTGTACTAGTGTGGTTATTATATAAAAATATCTTTATCAACACTTAAAGTTAAATTATTAATAGAATTATTATTGATTCTATCACGTTTCTGTTTTTTTCATATCCATATAATGCACGCCCTTTTTCTACACCATATTTATCAATATAGTCATTTAGCAAGGAGTCTTCATATGCTTTATTAGAAGAAACAATTCTAGAACTAGCCTCTTGTTTGTACATACTAAATGAATCTTCTAGGCCATTTGATGTAAACATATTTATATACTAAATTGTTCATAATATCTTGGAATGAACCCTGATCCAATTACTTTTGGTATACTACTTTCCAATTCACCATTTAAAAGTATGGATGTTTCATTATTAGTTTTATAGATTGAATTATGATTGTATTCATACCACATAAGGGTATCATAATAAGCAAAGTTTTCTAACCCATCTCGTCTAAACTAATTTCTCCATACTTAAAACTTCTATAATCACGTACAAGTTTAGCTGATCGTCATGGGTCAAACCAATTATTATCAACGGCTGAATTTATCAAAAGGCACTGCTATTGATTGATCACTAATACTTTTCCCTAAAAATTATACTAACTAACTTTTGCATGTCAGGATTATCGATTTTTTTCTAGAAGTGGTTGTGTAACTTCATTTATTGCACTAATTTTAAATCCATTAAAAGAATCATATCCAGAAAGCTTGATATAGTTGCACCAAGCTGCACCATGTAAAGCAAACTTTATAAATTCCCACCATCATCCCATTTTTAGCCTTGTCCAAGTATTCTTTTGCTAATTTTTCATTATTAGCATTTTCAGCAGATTCAGCTAATATTACATATGTTCACTAACAGCAATATCACCAATTAATTTATATCCATGATCAGAAATTTTAGATAAAAGAATTTGTTTTTTTCTTCTACTGTTTTCTTTATCAAAAAAATTGGTGCTAGTTTATTTAAGTGCTTGTTCTGTATCATGATTAATCTTTTCTAAAGATTCTTTCTCAGCAATTTCAATGATACCTTCACTGATGGCAGAATGAGTAGTTGATTTAGAATTACCTTTCACAGGAATCCCCATTTTAGGGCTACCAGTAATACCTATTGGATTATTTTTAGAGCGTTTAGTCGTAGATAAACTATATCCAGAAGTCTTTTGCTGAATAGGATGCTTCATTTTTGAATATCATTCATTTTTTTAAAGAATTAGAGGATAATTTATTCTTTGGATTTATCAGACTACCTTTAATTATACCACCTGTAAGTGTAGTTGCATTATTTACCTGTACATTATATCCACCATCACCTGCGTATATACCAGCCTGGTCTGTAACACTTGCATAGTGACTGTCTGTAGTGCCTCTCGAATTATCAAATCCAACTCTTACAGGTCCACTCATTCCATAAGATACAGATATACCTTTATTTTTACTTTATTTTATGGTAGTCATTCGTATCTTGTAAACTTTCAATATTCAAATCATGTCCAACTTTTGTGGTCACACTTTCACCGATGACCTTAGAACCAATAATTTCTGTATCATTTCCAGAGACAGTATTGACTTGTTTACCACGAATAACAGTTCCAGTATGCGTCTTAGTTGTCTCTAATGCATTTTCTTTACCTTTATACACATTAGCATCTAAACCAATAACACCATTACCGTGAGGACTAACTGTGGCACCAACAGACCATCCTGAGCTTGTATATGTATCGCGTTGTACTAAAGAGTTCGTTCCTGCATCTAAACTTAAGTTATTTGATGCATTTAGATTAACCTTTGGAGCCTCTACAATACTACCTTTAATATGAATATTTCCTTTGTCACTATTATCACTATCTGCAGTAATACTTACATTATTTTTGCTCCCTATAGAACTACCTATATAATTTTCTTGATTAAAGTTCACTATGCTGTTTAAATTTGCTTGAACCAATACCTACTTGTATATTGAGTAAACGATCTTTTTAATTCTATTATTTACATTATTAATCGCTGTTCTTACATCTGGATGCATAGCATTGTTTTCTCTTCAGGATGTTCTGCCTGATATGCTTTATTAAGTTCATCAGCCTTAGCAAGTATATCTTTTTCTTTTTCTACAAGTTTTTTTCTATCTTAGCATTTATTTATAAGTAGTCCCCATCATTATAAGCATGTTTTTAAAAGTATTTGCAGCTTCAAGATACTCTAATGTTGATAAGTTGCTATTTTTTCTAGAGTTAGCACGCTTACCAAGTTGCTGAACAGCATTCAATTCATTAACAATTTGACCACCAACACTTACAGTAAGACCGGAACGCTTCTCCTCGTGACTTTGCACTACATGTGCAGTATTATGCTTTTCCATCAACAGTTACATTTTTGAGCAGATAAGGTCTGCGGTTTGATTACTAAAATAGTTTGTTGTTGTACTGTGAATTTGCATTACCCAGCACTAACATTTATCTCGTCCTTAGAGGAAGAAATATTGGTAGCAACTTGATTTTTATATCTGCCATCTGTTGTATCAGTCACTTTTTTACTACCAATAGTAAAGCCTATACCAGCGCCCATTAAGCCAGATTTTTTACTATATTGATATACATCATCACGTTGTGTTTCTTCACCTGAATCTGTACGCACGTCATTACCTGCAGATACGGATACATCTTTTGTTCCCAAAATATTAGAACCTGTTACCGAAACATTGCGATTAGCTTTCACATTAATCGTATCTCCACCAATTGTTGAAGATAAAACACCTGTGCGTTCATGATCTGTACGTATGATATTAGTTGTACGAGATAGTAAACTCTTTTCTTTGTATTTTAGACCATATTCATCACGACTATAACTTTGCCCATTTGTAATAGTAACATCATTTCCAGCTTCAACAGATGTGACACCATGTTCACTATTAACAATACCATTGCGGATATTTACATCATTTCCTGCATGTAAATTAACATTACTATCACTTAAAATAGCTGTACCTAATTCATGTACGTCGATCAGTACGATTATAATTATCACTATTAACAGTCATATCCTTTTAGCAGATAATGCCTCAGTTGTTAAATTAATATTCTGACCAGCCTCAATCGTTGCTTTAGAATTATTCCCAGTATAAACAATAGCACCTTTAAGGTTAACATCTCGTTTAGCAGATAAAACTAAATCGCCCATCCTACACCTATAGTTCCTTGGCGACCAACAATATCGTGATGTTGTAATCTATTTACATGAGCACCTACATTAATATCACGACCAACATTAATATTAACCTGTTTCTCACCATGAATATTACCAGTATTTATTACGTCTTGAGATGCCTTAATAGTCACTTTACGTCCATCTATACGACCTGTATTTTCTACATCATTAGCACCTAATACAATTGTATCTGCAGTCATAATGCCTTGATTTAGAATATCTGCATTAGTATTGCTAACAATAGCTTTTACCACTTATGATTCCACCCATTGCATCAATAGATTTTTGCAGGTTGTTTCGCTAGATATACTTTAGGATACAGAACTTGTTGAGCTTTTCCATCTACTACAACTGTTTTAGTTTCTAACCACACCATATCAGTCGTTATAGCTTTCATTTGTTCTTTAGATAAGGCAATTCCAGGTGTTAATTTAAAAGCTTTACCAAAAGCTACACCAGCCTCTAATAATGCTTTATATTCAGCCTCATTATCTGTATATCCTTCTAAAGTATTGTTTGCCCTGTAGCTGATACTATTTGCTCATTAATAAGTTGCTGCTCATAGAATCCATCACCTAAACGTTTGAATCTTCGTTCAGGATCATTTGCTCAAAGGCATCAATCATATATTGAGAGGATAAAAAAATTCTTTACGATTTGTAAAAGCAGAGTCAGTCTCTATCAAAGCATTAGCTGTAATATCAGGATGAATTTGATATAGTGCCTCTGTTGGTAAGGATAAACCATCTATAGTATGACTTTCTTTTACCTTTGCCCACCCACCCAAACCATAGGGATCTAAACTATCATTGACCTTTGCAATAGTAGCTTTGGACAATGTATCTTCAGCGTGCTCTTTGAGACTGTACCAATTGGCTTTTACATTTGTCTTCAGTAATCGATGGGTGTCATATAGACTTCAGGGATCCCCAAACACTGTCTACGTTTACTTCTTTACACCATGACTGTCTTTTTTTTCTTTTTGTTCTACTCTCTTGAGTAGTTCCAGTAATGAAAGGTCTTTATCACTTAATGAATCTGATATATTTTGTATGGAGCCCCTTTGTTTTGAAAACAGTTCCTCCCAGAAATCACTTTACTATTATCATTATGGAGAATACCTGTTGTTACTAAACATCACCACCACTACTAATAACACCTGGATCATCATTAGTAACCTCTTTATGAGTTTGTTCTGTTTCAGATCGAATAATAGTAAATTTATGAACTCGATTTTCATCTTTATCCATCTCTTTATTATAAGCTTCATCTTCTGCAGTCTTAACAGGTTTTACATGAGGTGTACCATAACCACTTTTATAATCAGCATAGGGAATTCAGACTTATCAAAGACTTGGCCCTTCTAATTTATGATGTGGATGAGTAACTTTTTAATTTTATCAGGATTTTTTAGTAATACCATCTGAAACACGCTTTACACCTAATGCAACATTTTCATTATTTACTACAGGTGTATCTAGTTCAATATCCTTAACGGCTTTAATAGTTGCTCCCGTATTACTTATACCTTGTTTAGCAGTAAGGTCCATAGTGCCACCACTATAGATGAAACCTTTACCCGTATTATTTATTGTATCTGTATTGATATCAACGTGATTACGACCTGCAATGACACCTGACTTATGCGTATCTAATTCTTTTTTTATGGCAGTAACGTTTTCTTGTGCTTCATCATAAGTCTTTGTTAACTCTTTAATACGTTGACGATGTGCTTCTAACTCTGTTTTAGTTTTATATTTTGTGATATCAGTATTCCATTCAGCATCAAGATCATTTTTAGCCTTTTCTAAATCCTTACCAGCTTTATGATAGCGCTGTTCTATTTCAGAATTTGTATGGTTTTTAACTGTAGTAGCCTTAATAGCTACAGTATCACCATAAATGCGTCCCCCTTCATGGTTATCTACAGATTTAGCTTCTATGTCCGTAGTTTTTCCAGAGTTAATAAGACCACTATTATTTACTGATTCTTGGCCATTTACAGTAGTAGATACATCACCTTGAACCACACCATTATTGTTAATTTCAATACTTTGACCAGCTAATGTAGTATTGCCATTACTCGTAACACCACCATCAACTATGATTTTGCCTTCACTAGTAATACTAGATGCTTGTGTAGAGCTCACTACACCTTTAACATTTACACCAAGACCTGTATTGGTACCTTTCATGGTAATAGAATTAGCATACATACCACCAATAGCAGAGACATCTAAACCAACATTGCTAGAATCACCAATTTTTTGAGTGTCTAATGTTTTAGCATCTATTGTATTCTTGCCAGTACGTGTTTCAATTGTATTAGCCCATACTCCAGCATTTACATTGGTTGCTTCTGTTAAAATTTGTAAAGAGTTAGCATCTTTAGCATTAAGACCATTTCCGTTAATAGAAATACGACCTTGCTCTACACGATAGGAGTTTAAATTTCCCTTTGAATCATATTCTGTTTTACCTGTAGTTAATACTGCTCGATCTGTATTGATAAAGCCACCACCATCTACAGTAATACCATTTGGATTAGCTACAACTACTGAAGCTTTACGACCTGCTACCTCAATAAACCCTTTCATCTCAGTTGGATTATGGGATGTAACCTCATTAACAATAACATTGGCAGAGCCGCGCATCATATTAGCATTACCAGGTACATATCCACCTAATTTTGTATTAGACATTTGGTAAGAGTTATTTAGAATTACACCATTTTGCGGTACATTAAAGTTGGTATAATCATTTCTAGATACTCCACCAGTAGAAGGTCCTGCAACATTTACTAACGTAATACCATTACCAGCTTGTCCAACCGTAGCTTGTCTTTCATGTGGTGCATTTGTGTCAACTTCGATAGGGTTTGCTGCATAGGCAAATGGTACTACTAATGGGTCTACAATCATTAAAGCCCCATAGTAAGCCATACGGCAATTTTTATATTGTAATCGTTTTTTTGTTTCATAATTACTCTCTCTATTAATACATATACTCAAACTAATTAGAATCGTATACCAGCTTGGAAAACCTGTAGTTACAGAGTCTGTTCTATAACCTCTTGGTTTATATAAAGGGGCACCGACAAACACATCGTAAAACAATCCAGATTTAAACTGACCTTTCATCCCTAAACTAGTACCAGCAATAAATTTACCTGTTAATACATCTGTGCTCGGACCATATACAGCGCCAAAATCTACATTAGCATAAACACTTGATTTCCATTTAGGAATGTAGCTAGCAACTTCATTACGCATATACCAGCCGCTTTCAGCCATTAATGTATTCTCACCATCAAACCCTTGTACTGTATACCGATTACCAAGGCTAATCATATCTCTAGAGAATAAACGTTTATCCCCTAATGTCCATTGTCCATGGAATGATGTAGTAATACTTGCTGGTCTATGTCCCCATGTACGAGGTATTTGATAATCCACATCTACTAAAAGTTGTGTAAATCGAGTACTAGGTGCTCCATTACCATATTCAGGTTGTGAACCAAACCACCCAACACCTTGTTTAATAGCTGCTCTAGAATATAACGTGTTTTGTTTGATATATCTTCGTTCTGATATACCGAATTCTACAGAAGCTGTATTGGCACGTTGTACAGCAACCTCTACATCATTAATATAATTTTTAGCATTACGCTTGCTAATAATAATATCCCAACTACGTTTAGTCGTTCGATCTCGATGGAATACATGATTCCAGGAACCTCTAATTGTCTTGGCATGACTAGAACTAATAAATGGCGTAGCCATAGAATTAATCGTTTGGTGATATTTCATATCACTATAGTAGATACTAAAGGTATCCTTTCCTCTAGGTATAGAATACGAAATAGCTATGATTTCTAGTACCTTTATGCTCACCGTCTTGAGCTGCGTCTCGATTTATACTTAAATTTAAAGAATCGTTGGCATTAAAGACACGATCAATACCAATGGCCGCCGTCCACTGAAGTTTTCCCGTTTCTTTTAATCCAGAATCATCTATGGACACCATCCCATGGATAGGTGGCTTTTTAGTCGTTTCAAGTACAATATTTGTAGCCAATGGTTTTAGAACCAGGTTCAAGCTCAACAGACACATTTTGAGAGCCTAGACGCTTCATTTGCTCTATACCTTGTTCTATATTCCGAATATTTAAGATATCTCCTTTACGAATAGGAAATGCATTTTCCCATGGCAATGGCTGTACGTAAGGTTTATATAATACAGACTCTACTCGACCTAGTTGTAAATTGAATTGTAAATTACCTGAAGCTAAGGATTGAGCTGGAATACCAATTCTAGAAGTAACATAACCATGCTCAATTAGTGCATTATTTAGTCTATTCGATAAAATATTTATATCTTCAAGGGTAAGTCTACGATTCATAAATGGTTTGATTGTTTTTCGCAGAAAACCAAATTCTTTAGGTACATCTAATTGAAGTTTCTTTTTTTGAGCTTCATAATACAAAGGACCTTTAATCAATCTTGCACTTGCTACAGAACTATTATCTACAAACGTAGTCTGATCCATAGTTGAATTTGTCATATCATTATATGTTAATTGTGCAGATTGACTAATAGGTTCTTCGACAATACGTATTTGAGATACAAAAAAAGATGGTCCTACATGTGCTGGCTGTTGTGCCGGTACTGTATAACCACCTTGTGATGATAAAGATCCAGATGTAATATCTAATCCACCTGTTTGTACTGTAATTCGTCCCTCTCCAAGCCGCGCCTCTCTCGCTAATTGCTGTTCTCTCGCTCTATCTAATTGTGCTTGTGTATCGATTGGTCTTGCACCATAAATATGTAATGGTAGCATACAAGCTAAACTTAGACAGAATAATAACTCTCTTTTTTCATATTTCTCTTTTGTAATAAAATATAACATTCGTTTATATTTTATTATGTTTTTTCTTGACAGTCAATAGAGAGTTTGAAATATAATTTTCACCTCAATAGTTCCCAAAGTAGAAAAAAACTATTCCAATAATACTAAAAAGAAACAACTATAATAATAGACAAAAGAATTATTTATATCAAAATATATTTTTAGATACCCCTTCCAATGTTCCTTTCTTATAACGATAATAAAATATATATTCACCAGCCAAAAATAAGAAGTAATGTGCATAATATATTGATTGTTTTCAATACCATTAATATGCTCATACATAGAATAAAGATTTAATCCTCCCCATATATTACTAAATAAAAAAACAATGATAAATTTTTTTGAGATTATTACGTTGATTTTTTTAATTAACATATAGTTAGATAGTAGTAAACCAATAACTATATACAGTGTCGCATCTGAATGGAATAAATTGCTATACATAAAGGTATACTTTCTATTAGTTAACAATTAGTAACTTTTTCAAAAACTGTTTAATAAAATTTTAAACCACCTACCAAAGATAATCAATTCATCTTCGATAGGTGGTTTATTTTACTCACCCTTAGCAATACGGTCTAAGAGTTCAATATAGCTTTCTTTATTTAATGCTGGTGTAAAGTTGTCTAATACATCTTTAGCGCCGGCTGCGTCATCGTATAGTAAGTCTACGATTGTCATAGCCAAGGCTTGTGCTGTTTTAATGTACGCTACATCAGGTACAGAGATTTCATATTCTGCACTGTGCAGTACACCACTGATACAGCCAACCCATGGATGGATAACCGGCATCAAGTGAGATACGTCCCCCATGTCTGTACTAGCTGTAATATGTGGACCTTGGTATACATTGGCTTCACCAAAGATAGGATTGGAATTATCACGTAATAGAGCATTCATACTTTCATCATTACGCATCGGTAAATAGCCTGGTAGATCGTTGATAACACATGTGGCCCCTACTGCATCACCACCGGCTTTTAAGGCACGTTTTACACGATGGTTGCCATCTACAATAGCTTCAATATTAGAGGCACGCACATAGCTTTCAACTTGAACATAGTCAGGTACACAGTTAACCAATGTACCACCTTGGTTAATGATTGGATGGAATCTGAAATAATCGCTTTCTTTGAAAGTTTCACGAATGGAGTTAACCCCCATAACACCCATCAAAGCAGCATTAAGAGCATTGATGCCTTCATGCGGTGCTTGAGCCGCATGAGCCACCTTGCCGTGATACTCAATCAGTTTAGATACAAAACCATTAGAGGTACTACCAAGCCCCATTTCACCAGCTGGAGTTTTGGCAGTCTCCACATGCATTTGCATAGCCATATCGATATCATCGAAAGCACCTTCATAGATAAGTTGTTGCTTCCCACCCATATATTTCAGTTTTCCTTGCTCACGCAATTTGTTGCGGTAATCAATTTCAATCATTTCCTCTGCAGGGACAGCAAATAGTACAACATCGCCAGCTAGCTCATCCATCACCGCTTGTAGGCCTATAGCTACGGCAAACATATTAGTAATTTGTACATTATGACCACAGCAATGAGCAGCCCCTGTCAAATCATCGGCACGAGGATGGCGAGGACAGAGAATGGCATCTAATTCCCCCACCATGGCAACCGTATATTTACTATCTCGGCCTTTCATTCTACCTTTTACACCTGTCAATGCATGCCCTGTAGTATAAGAAATGCCAAGTTCATCAAACATAGCTTGAACCTTTTTAGAGGTTTTTACCTCTTTAAAACCTAGTTCAGGTTCAGCCATAATAGATTCAGCCAATTCTCGTAAACGCGGTTGTGCATCAACAATTGCTTTACAAACACGTTGTTTTACTTCTTCCTTTGTCATACGGCTCATAATATCTCCTTTATAAAATCGACCGTATAAAATACGGTCGATCATGTCATCATAATATATAGATATCTTCTAAAAATATAAATCTATAATTATATCTTAACATAATTTAGACACCTAACAGTATGATTTAGTATTAAATTAAACCTTCTAAATGAAGTACTAATTGGGCTAATGCTGTTGCACAGATGAAAGTACCTGCTGTTACAGCTAGTGCAACAGGAATAATGCGCCAAGATAAGCGACGGAATGCACCAAGGTCTTTCCCTAAGGATAAACCTGCATAAGCAAGTACTGGTGTTGTAGTAGCAAGGAATGTTATTTGGCTAGTTTTAGCAATAATCCATTCTTGACCAGGCATACCTGGTAAGGATGCAACAACACCGACTAAGGAAACCCAGAATACCATAGGTAATTTATTAGCATATGGCAAGTTAGAGAGCAATGCACCAATTGTAGCAAGGACTGCTAAGATAGCTACGCCAACTAAGCTATCGCTAAATAGATGTTTACCATCCATTACATTACCTACTGCAGTGATGATAGCAGCAATACAAATAACGATGACAAAATGTGTTAATTTTTCGCTTTTACTCATGATTTGCTGCCTCCTCTGCTAAATCCTGTTCACGGGTACGACCTGTAAAGAAGTTGTATGTTTTTTCCATAACTGGTAAAGAAACAAATAGGCCAAAGTATACGCCTAGAACGGTAGTCAACAAGTTTGCAGCCCCTGCAAGAGCCATAATTTGTTGTTCGTAATCTGGATATACTGCAATGATTGGAGCCGTAGCGGCAGCCATCATACTAGCACTACCTACGCCAGCGCCCATAGCTAATGCCAATGGATGGAACCATCCAGATTGTGCCAACATACCAGCCAATACGGAGGACCACATAGCACCGATAAGAACTCCACAGATGTACATGCCCATAACACCACGGCCCTCAGGAGAGCTAAAGCCAAATTTGTCGATAATAATTGCTACGTTCGGCTCACGGTCTACAGAGTAACAAGCACCTACTGCTTCGCGTCGCATACCAACTAATAATGCCACAGGTAAACCGAATACAATAGTACCAAAGAAATGACCAAGCTCTTGTAATAACAATGCCCAGCCTGCACTTGTAAGAATACCAAGATTTGGACCGATACCTAAACCTACTTTTACCATCAAGATCATAACGGCAATACCGATATAATCGGCAGATTTTTCCATCTGTTTAATGGTTAGGATTTTAAACTTAGGAATAGAAATTAATAAACCTAGAATCAATGTGTACAATAATGGCAATAATACAACAGGACCTAGTTTTTTTATGCCTATAAATTCAGCGACTACAGTTAATACGAGCGCTAGAAAATGTATTTTGAGATTTCCCAAAAGCTGCATAATGACCTCCTATAAAAACATATAATATAACATTGTTATATTATAAATAATTGTTATTAAAAGTGTCAACTACAGATGCACATATTGTCTATTAGTATTATATTTTTTTCATACGTATCTTGAGATACAGAAAAATATATACTAGTTATGCTTTACTGAAAAATGATATATCCATTTAGTACCTCATAATATATTTCAACAAAAGGCAGTTTGATTTCTCAAACTGCCTTTTACTATCATTAAATTATGGAATTTAAAAACTTAACGCTTTGTAATGGTTTACCGATTTCTTGCTCGCAGTATGCAAATAGTAGTTTTTCAAGTTCCTTCCATATTGTTTTGGGAAGTTCTATAGGCGTGTCTTCGCCCCACTGGTAAGCGAGAATTTGAGGTAATCCAGCTTTTACAGAACGCGAAATGCTAAAGTTCGTTGTTTCTTTCACCTGTATCCAGAATGGATCAATACCATCTTGATGTGAAAAAGCATTAGCACTAGGCACAATCCCTGCGAGGCATAGTAATTGCCATCCTAGCATTATCGTTCCTAGCTGTACATTGCGGCGACGTATTTGCTTGGAATAGTTTACAACGGTATCAAACACCTTGCGATCTACATCATACATTGCAAATAGTTCTTGAATGAGCTCACTAGCCACTGCAGCATAAGCAATATTATCTAAATTTACATCTAATGATTCTACCACATAGGAACCATCAATTTGTGTAACATTTACATATTCACCATCAGGTACGACCGTTATATACATGGCACTAAAGGGACGTAAATAGGAACTGTTACGCATGGTCATCATACGCTTATGCGGTATAGATGCACGAATGAGTCCTAAGCTTGGTGTGATAAAAGTAAATACAGAGTATAGCTTATGTTTTTTTCGACTAATAACGATGGCAGGTGTGTTAAAACCACCATTAAGCTTCTTCATGTTCTTCTTCCGTTGTTTCCTCTTCAGGTAAAGGTGTTACTTTAATGCGAGAAACGCGATAGCCTTGCATTTGTGTTACTTCAAAGGTATATCCCAATGCATCCACAGTATCACCAACGATTGGTGTCCGTTCTAAAAGACCAAATACATAGCCCCCAATTGTATCAGAATCGGAATCGTCGATTTCAACGTCCATCATTTCCTCTACTTCGTCTACGAGGACCTTACCATCAAATTCGAAGGATCCATCTGCATAAGCAATTTTAGCTGGTAAGTGTGGTTCATGTTCGTCTTGAATATCCCCAACGAGCTCTTCAATAATATCTTCAAGACCTACGAGACCAACCATACCACCGTACTCATCTACAACAATAGCTTGATAGATACGACGAGTTCTCATGTATTGTAGCAGTGTGGATAACTTCATTACCTCTGGCACAGTCAAGATATCTCGTTTTACATTACGCAAATCCTTGCGCGCTTGGTTAGGGCGTTCCATGAGGTCCTTAATATGAACTAGACCAATAATATGATCCTTATCCTCTACACATAGAGGATAACGCGTATGTGCTTTAGAGCGAATAAATTTCATCGCTTCATCGTAACCGTCTTCAACAAAAATACAGTCCACATCTTGACGCGGTACCATAACCTCTTTAGCTCTACGATCTACAAAGTTAAAAACATTGTCAATCAACTCTGATTCCACTTGGTCTAGTTGACCTTCTTCATGGCTTCGAGAGATCATCATGCGAATCTCTTCTTCAGAGTACACAAGGTCTAGCTCTGTTAAATATTTTTGTTTTGTAAAAAGCCCAAAATAACAGTGGATATTTTGCTAGCAATCCAAATGAACGGATATACCAAACGACCAGCCGCTACTACGATACGGCTATAGGTATTTACATACTTTGTTGGGAACGATAAGCCCAATGCTTTAGGTACGATTTCACCAAAGATTAAAACAATTAAGCTAATTAATAACAATAAAAGTATATCTAGTACGAAGTGCATCCATGTACTATGCACATTAAATACCGCTACAAGTTGATCTACGGTATTATCAAATACATAGGTGCCTGTACCAGCAAGAGCCAAAATAAAGAATAAAATCAAAAACTGCGTCGTATTTAAAAAATACTCAGGGTTTTGATAGAGTTTTAATAAAAACTCTCTATCCTTCTCTAAAAGGATATCCATATCCTCAACATGCTCTTTACGAAGACGAGCAAAGGAGAACTTTGCGACCACAAAAAAGTTAATTAAAAATATACATACAAGGCCAAACCCTATGGGTAACAGGCCATCTACACTATCCATCTTAATTCCTTTCATACAATAGGGAAAACGAGTTAGTTTTTATTATAGCAAAAATTATTTTCTATAACCAAGTTCAGATAACATGCCGGATTTATTGCGCCAATCCTTTTTAACCTTAACCCAAAGGTCTAAGTACACCTTTGTAGCCAATAGTTTTTGAATATCTACACGGGCTTCAGCACCAAGTTGTTTCAACAAGGCACCTTTCTTACCGATGATAATGCCCTTTTGAGAGTCTCGTTCACAGTAAATAGTAGCACGGATATAGGTTGTACCATCATCACGTGTTTTCATTTCATCTACGTCTACAGCGATAGCATGAGGGATTTCATCACGTGTAGCCAATAGGATTTTTTCACGAACAATATCAGAAATGATAAGACGTTCTGGTTGGTCCGTAATCATATCCTCTGGGAAGTATTGTGGACCTTCCGGTAATGTTTCTTCTAATACATTTAGAACTTCATTTAGGTTCTCTTTATCCTTTGCAGAAATAGGAATAACCCCTGCAAATGGATATGCATCTTGATAAGACACGATGGCTTCTAAAAGCTCCTCTTTTTTTAGAGTATCAATCTTGTTAACAACTAAGAAAACAGGAACCTTTACACGTTTCAATTGTTCAATAATGAAGTTGTCCCCAGGTCCTCGCTTTTCATTGCCTGCTACTACAAATAAAACAGCTTCCGTTTCTTTCAAGGACTCAATGGCAGCATCTACCATGAATTCACCTAATTTATGTTTTGGCTTATGTACACCTGGTGTATCCATGAAAACGATTTGTTTTGCTTCATCTGTATATACACAGATAATACGGTTACGCGTTGTTTGAGCCTTATCGGATACGATAGCGATTTTGTCGCCAATAAGGGCATTAATTAATGTAGATTTACCAACATTAGGGCGTCCTACAACGGCAACAAAGCCAGATTTAAAATGTTCGTTCTTATTCATTATATGGTGCATCCTCCCGCACATAACCGAGATTACCTAAGATAAATTCTTCTTCAGTGCGCATCTCTTTTTTATCTTCGTCGTTCATATGGTCATAGCCTAAGATATGTAAGCAACTGTGAGTCGTTAAATACGCTAATTCTCGTTCAAAGCTATGTCCATATTCAATAGCTTGTTCACGAGTGCGCTCTAAAGAAATAATCATATCACCAAGTAAGTGATGTTCCTCTTCACTGCCTTCGTAGTCATCCCCTTCATTAAGGGCAAAGGACAATACATCGGTAGGTCTATCGATGCCGCGATATTCTTTGTTAAGCTCGTGAATCTTAGCATTATCGCAGAGTAAAATACTCATTTCATCTTCTTCAAGACCATATACGCGACTCACTTCATCACAGACCTTGCGTATAACAGCCTCAATATTGGAATCCTCTTGAATTCCTTCATCATAGCTAATATGTATATACATGCTTATCCTTTCGCTACATGCTCTTTAGATGCTGCGTTAGTTTCCGCAGTCTCACCAGCTAATTTACGTTCATGATACTGATCGTAGCTTTTTACAATTCGGCCTACTAAGTCGTGACGAACAACGTCTTGATCGCTAAAGTAAACCATATTAATACCAGGTACATGACGCAATACCTTTTCAGCCTCGCCGAGACCAGACACAACACGTGGTGGCAAGTCAATTTGTGTCTTATCACCGTTGACTACCATTTTTAGAGTTGTTACCTAAACGTGTTAAGAACATCTTCATCTGCTCAGCCGTCGTATTTTGAGCTTCGTCTAGAATAACGAAGGCATTTTCTAAGGTACGACCACGCATATATGCTAATGGTGCTACCTCGATAGTACCACGTTCCATAAAGCGTTGTACTTGCTCGATGCCAAACATTTCATGTAATGCATCATAAAGAGGTCGCAAATAAGGATCAACCTTGTCTTGTAATTCACCAGGTAGGAAGCCTAATCGTTCACCAGCCTCTACAGCAGGGCGAGTCAAAATAATTTTATCTACATTGCGATTTTTTAAATAGAATGCAGCTAACGCTACGGCTAGGAATGTTTTACCTGTACCAGCAGGACTATACCAAAAGGTAATGGTATTTTTTTACGGATGCTATCAACATAGTATTTCTGACCTTCCGTTTTTAGGCGTAATATTTTTTTACCGCGCATATTAACGGATAAGGTATCTTCAAACATAGTATGTACAGCATCAGCTTTACCGTTCGCTACGAGTTTGGCTGCAATACGAACTTGGGACTCAGTAATGGTACTACCTTCACGATATAAAAATACCAGTTCCTCTAACGTACGATACAGGGCCTCTACTTGCTTTTTCATCGCCCTTTGATAACCACAGTATCCCCGCGTGCCACTACATCTACAGAGATGACTTCAAGCATCATATGCAAATATCGATTATGTTGACCTAGTATGGATTGTGCTAGGTCATATGTAGGAAATGTAAATACTTGTTCGCTCATACAACCTCCTAATCTATAAACTTACGAACGGCTTTGCCGTTTAAATAATCACATAAATCACCTTGATGGGCATCCAGTTCGTCTAACTTATCATCAATTAAGTCTTGAACTCGCCACCATCCCATAGACCAATTCGTAAATAACGTATTATCTTCAGGTGCTCGTCCTACAAGACGTTGTAGGACAATGTCAGGGATGTAAAGTGACGGACAAAATTGACTACGCGGTCAGCATATTCTTCTGCACTGATTAAGGTGAACTGACCTTCTTGGTACCACTTAGCCATCAATGTATTTTTAACGATATATAAGGCATGTAATTTAACTTGATCCACACCGAGGGCTGATAAGATACGGGCCCCTTCGATGGTATCTTTCATAGTATCCCATGGAAGATTTACTATCATATGTGTTGTTACATTAAATCCATATCTCTTAATCCGCAATACAGCATCAATAAACTGGGCTAAATCATGGCCTCGATTGATTTTTTCTAACGTATCATAATTAACAGTTTGTAGGCCTAACTCAATATAGATATTCTTTTGAAAGCGATCTCTAATATCTGCCAATATATCTAAATATTCATCGGCAATACAATCTGGTCTCGTTGCAATGGCGATACCTACGGCTTCGTCGATGCAACCTTGCTCCATATAGCTTTTAAAATCATCAAGTCCCAAATAGGTATTACTAAAGTTTTTGATAATAAGGTATAAATTTTTTCGCCTTATATTTAGGACCTATGTGAGCAATATTTTTCCTCTAATTGCATGCGCACTGTCATCCAAGCAGGACGATTTTCATAGCCCGCACCGATTTCACCACAGAAGGTACAGCCCCCTACACCGGCCGAACCATCTCGATTTGGACACGTAAGCGGTAAGGCAACAGGCAATTTATAAACCTTTTCCCCATAGGTTTCTTTATAATATTTAGATACCATGCGGTATCGTTTTGGTCTCGTTGTATCGGTCATAACACTCCTATTTAACTAACCAATCATCGCTTGTTATGTAATATTTCAACTATCAAGTACTATTTTTATATTACTAACAAGCTCTATTTCAGGACGTATAAAGGGTTTTACCTCTTTATTAACGTCAATCACAACTGTAAATGGTGTATTAGGTAAATTCTCTATGCCTAATACATGTGCCGTGTCCTTAGACATAGGCATTTCTACATATTGTTGGCGAATTTTGCGCCATTCTTTGAAGGTATAGTTTGGAATATACTGAGATGCAATCTCTTCGTTGCGCCAGAATGCTTCCCCTTCTTGTAAAAGCTCTTTTTGTTTGTTTTGGTAAGCCAACGGCTTCGCTGCGAACCTTACCACGATAACTTACAAGGGTATCGTATTGTAGTAATTCAGCGGCCACATTGTCCCCCTTAGACAAGAAGAAATTATATAAGAACTCGATTTGGTCGATATCTTTCAAATTAACCTTATGATTTCCCGCATCGAGCCAATCCTGTGTCATTTCACAGAAATAAGAAAAGGCATCTTTTTTAGGCTCTACTTTAGAAGGATTATACTTTTTCATAGGCGGTACATGATTTGTTACTGTATCTTCACCAGTTATAGATGTATCAGTATGTTCCTTTATGAGCTTGGTACCAATATAGCCAAAGACGGTTCTAAAACGCTCACTATTATAGAAGCGTTCAAATACATCTTCAAAGTGCTTTAAAAAGCGTACATCATTATATGGTAATACATGAGTACTCAAAACTTCGTAAGGTGCTAAAGGATCACTAATATATTGGTATTCCTTCATGCGGCGTACACCAGAGCCTTTTTAATAGTTTCAAGAATCCTATTTGTAGCGCATGAGGTTGTAAGCTAAATAAATCGTTAAAGGATAATCCAAATCGTGCTTTATTTTTCGTAAGGTAAGCCTACAATTAAATCCATATGTACATGTGTACGCCCCGCCTCAATAATAGGACGAATTGCCTTTTGAATGTACGGCCAATCGTTATATCGGTTAATAGCGTCTAAGGTCTTTTTATGTGTACTTTGTACGCCCACTTCGATTTGAATACGCCCTGGTGGTGTTTCACAGAGAATATTTGTTTCCCATTCTGTCATGAGCTCAGGTTCCATTTCTAAATGGAAATTAGTCTCTGTATCAGCATCACGCATAAACTCCATCAACGGACGATGGTGATGTGGTGCACAGTTAAATGTTCTATCTACAAACTTAACTTGCTTACCTTATGGTCGATAAACCATTGTAATTCTTTAAAAGTTCGCTCTTGTGGGAAGAATCTCACTGTATTCTTATTGCCAGATAAGCAATACTGACAAGAGAACGGACAACCACGAGAGGACTCATAATAGATAATTTTATGTTCTAAATCCTCCATATCCTCTTCTACATATGGGAATGGAATGGTACTAAGATCTTTAACCTCTACGGCCTCAGTGGATCCCATAAGTTGACCTGTAATATGGCGGCCCCGTACACCAGGGATTTCTTCTCCTAATCCATCCTTACCATTTTGTAATGCACTAATGAGTTCGTAGAAAGCTTCTTCCCCTTCGCCTTGTACAACATAATCCACAGCATGGCAACGATTTAGAATTTCATCGGCAGTGAAAGATACCTCCGGACCGCCTAAGATAATTTTAATATCTGGTCGAACGGCTTTCACCATATCCACCACATGTAAGGTCATTTCAATGTTCCAAATATAGCAAGCGAAGCCCAATACATCTATATTGCGCTCTGTAATATCGCTAAGAATATGTAAAACAGGCATATTAATAGTATATTCTACTATATCGTATGCCTGTCCGTGAGCCTGCCCGTAAGCTTTCAGATACCGCAAAGCCAGGGAGGAATGTATAAATTTTGAGTTTAATGTGGATAAAACTACGTTCATAGGTCCCCTTTAAATCATCGAATGGCTCAGCCACCGTCTAGTCATAATATATATATTATACCATTAAAAGAGCCCAAAGATAAAGGAAACAATAGCGCCCACTAAAATGATGACCCCTACTACAGATAGGATAATGCCACCGAAGAATACAACAGCTGCTAGTACAATTGCTAGAAGGATAATTAAAACAATACGACTTAGCCAACTCGTACTATTAAAGCTATACACCTTAACATGAGGGCCATATTGATTGTACTCTTCACTGCGTTGATACTCTTCATTCATATTACTAGGTGTAGAGTCCACATGAACAGAATCTCCTACCTCTTCAATGGTTACACCATCAAATTCACGGCGTTCATCATCAGATAATACTCGTGTATTTGGCTCTCCGAAAGTGAGCATTACTACCAAAAGCTATCGCTACGTTCATTATTTCTATATGTATTTTGATTGTTATTTGTATTGTGTTGATCGAGACATCGTTACGTCCTTTATATGACCAAAAGAATAATTAATTTTATACAACTTATTATACCATATTTTTCTGATAAAAATGCAAATAAATATCCCCTATAGATATGAATTCATATATCTATAGGGGATATTTTTGTTTGTATTGCTTATGTGACAATAGGCTAAGGGGCAAATTAGTCTTTCAAGTATTTTTGAAGCAATTGATTTACCATACCTGGGTTAGCACGGCCTTTAGATTCCTTCATAACTTGACCTACTAAGAAGCCAATAGCCTTACCATTGCCACCTTTGAAATCTGCCACTGGTTGTGGATTATTAGCAATAACTTGCTTAACAATTTCTTCAATAGCACCAGTATCTGTGATTTGAACAAGACCTTCTTCTTTTACGATAGTATCAGCATCCTTACCGGATTCCCACATGGATACGATAACTTTTTTCGCAATTTTACCAGAGATTGTACCTTTATCGATAAGGGCAATCATACCAGCCAAATTTTCTGGGCTTACTTTAGATTCAGCGAATGTTAAACCACTTTCATTAATCATCTTGGACAAGTCACCAAGCATCCAGTTAGCCACAGTCTTAGCATCTGCACCTGCTTTTACAGTAGCATCTAAGAAATCTGCAGTTTTACGAGATACAGTAAGGATTGTTGCATCTTCACGAGACAAACCATATTCAGATACAAAGCGTTCAATCTTAGCATCTTGCAATTCAGGTAGCGCACGACGTACTTCTTCAATTTTTTCGTCCGTAATTACAATTGGTACCAAATCTGGTTCAGGGAAGTAACGGTAATCGTTTTCTTCATCTTTCTTACGCATACCAATAGTAATGCCTTGAGCATCATCCCAAGTACGTGTTTCTTGATCTACTTTACCGCCAGCTTCGATCAACTTAGCTTGACGCAAGGCTTCGTATTCAACAACCTTTTGAATAGCTGTTAAGGAGTTAACATTCTTAGTTTCTGTACGTGTACCAAACTCTTTAGTACCGCGCAAACGTACGGATACGTTACAATCACCACGCAAGGAGCCTTCTTCCATACGACCGTCAGATACTTCTAAATATTGCAAGATGGAACGTAGTTTTTCAACATATGCTCTTGCTTCTGCACCAGAACGAATATCTGGTTCAGATACGATTTCAAGAAGAGGAACACCTGTACGGTTGTAGTCAACGTTAGAAGATTTAGAATCGGAAATAGTGTTACCACTGTGAACGAGTTTACCTGCATCTTCTTCCATGTGAATACGCGTAATACCAATGCGTTTAGTTTCACCATTTACTTCAATGTCCAAATGACCATTTAAGCAAATTGGCAAATCATATTGAGATGTTTGATAGTTTTTAGGTAAATCAGGATAGTAGTAGTTTTTACGGTCAAATTTATTAAAGTTTAGAATTTCACAATTCAATGCTAAACCAACTTTGATAGCAAATTCTACTACTTGTTTATTTAACACAGGCATAGCACCAGGTAAGCCAAGGCATACTGGGCATACATGTGTATTTTGATCGCCGCCGAATTCAGTGGTACAACCACAGAAGATTTTAGACTTAGTCTTAAGCTCTGTATGAACCTCTAAACCAACGACTGTTTCGTATTTACTACTCATAGAGAAACCTCCCCAGTTGGTGCTACTAATTGACAGTCTGGACGTGCTTGTTCAAATGTGAAAGCAGCACGTAATAATGTTTCTTCACCCATAGCAGGGCCAAGTAATTGTAAGCCAATTGGCAAATTATTGCTACTCATACCTGCTGGGATGCTAATACCTGGAATACCTGCAAGATTTGCCGGTACTGTACAGATATCTTCTAAGTACATTGCTAATGGATCATTAGCTTTTTCACCAAATTTGTAGGATGTATTAGGTGCAGTTGGTGTCAAAATCAAATCCACCTTGGAGAATGCTTCGTCAAATTCGTTTTTAATAAGGCGACGAACTTTCAATGCTTTCAAATAATAAGCATCATAGTAACCAGCGCTCAATACATAGGTACCTAACAAGATACGGCGTTGTACTTCAGGACCAAAACCTTCTGTACGAGTTTTAGTAGACATATCTACTAAATTATCTGCAGGTACACGCATACCATAGCTTACACCGTCATAACGAGCCAAGTTGGAGCTAGCTTCTGCCAATGCAATGATATAGTAAGCAGACAATGCATATTTAGAATTAGGCAAGGAAACCTCAACGATTTCAGCACCTAATTTTTTGTATGTTTCGATAGCTTCTTCAATAGCTTTACGAACTTCGCTATTGAGACCTTCACCAAAAGAATTCTTTTGGTACACCAATTTTTCAGATTTTTTTACATCATTTACAAGTGCAGTAGTGTAGTCTACACGAGCACCTGGAATGGACGTTGAATCTTTAGCATCGTGACCAGAGATAGCATTTAATACTAAAGCGGCATCAGTTACATCTCGAGTAACAGGGCCAATTTGATCCAAAGAGGATGCGAAAGCAATTAAGCCATAACGAGATACATTACCGTATGTTGGTTTTAAACCTACAACGCCACAGAAGGATGCTGGTTGGCGAATAGACCCACCTGTATCAGAGCCAAGAGCCCAAATAGCAGACCCGCTGGATACAGCTGCTGCACTACCGCCAGAAGAACCACCTGGTACGCAATCAGCATTCCAAGGATTAGATGTTTTAGCTAATGCAGAGTTCTCTGTAGATCCACCCATAGCAAATTCATCCATATTAAGTTTACCAAGGCTAACATAATGATTGTCTTGTAAACGTTCAATAACTGATGCATTGTATGGAGGCACAAAGTTTTCCAACATTTTAGATGCACATGTTGCAGGTTCATCTTTAATACAAATATTATCTTTAATTGCACCAGGAATACCTGCCAATGGGGAAATAGCATCACCTTTAGCAATTGCTTCATCTACAAGCTTAGCTGTAGCCAAAGCACGATCATGAGAATCGGATAAGTACGCATGTACAGTCGGTTCCACTTTCGCTTTATGTGCAATAACAGCATTCGTCAATTCAACAGCGCTGATTTCTTTATTCACTAGTTTCTTGTGTAATTCATGAATTGTTGCCACAGCGAAACCTCCTATTCTTGTACAACGCGAGGTACTTTAAAGTACCCATCCTCTGCTTCTGGAGCATTGGATAAAGCTAAATCATGATCGAGGGATGGTTTTGTTTCATCCTCTCTAAATACATTGTGCAATGGTACTGCATGAGCCATAGGCTCCACACCATCAAGTTCTAATGCATCTAGTTCAGCAACATAAGTCAAGATGTCGGACAACTCTTTTTCTACATGTGCCATATGTTCTTCCTTAACTTCCAAGCGTGAAAGTAAGGCGATTTTTTTTATTTCCTCTTGGCTGATTTTCATCGAGACACATCCTTTCATATCTTATTATTATATAGCATAGATACGTTATTTTCAAAGGAAATAACACATCTATGCTAAATATATGAATATAAAAATTAAGATTTAAAAGCTACTTTAATTATTCTTGTCTTTTAATAATATTATATATATTATTAAAGTAAATAATATATATAACATTAAGTTTTTTTAGGAAGTGATTTAATTGATTAGATTTTTTTATTCTTATTCGTATTCATTTTTAATTCCGTTTTCATCAAATGCTATATCATTAAATGAATTAAGAAATAATCCTATTAAGTATAAACTAGTATACTCTGATAGTTTAGGTGATCGATATGTTAATAATGACTCTATTAATGTTATTAGATATGCTCCACCTTATTATATTATAAAAATCTACAGCTTATTTGGTTTCTTATCAATATAATGTAATTTCAGAACTAGATAATACATACTTTTTATGACTATAGTAATAATGTTTCAGTCTTATTAAATAAAAACTCATTCAGAAGCAGAATTTGGTAATCAAGTCAAAAAAATATGCTGGTGTTAAATATCAGACAAATATTCTAACTATTTATAATTACAATGGTGAATTATATGAAGGACCAGTTACAACTAACAAAGGGCCGAAAATTCCTAAAAATATTGTCACCAGCATATGAATCAGCGATGTATTCTTTTTTTATAAATCTTATAATATGTATTTTAACTTACCTTCAAAGATGCAAAAATTCTAAGTTTCATTAAGGAGTACGGTAATATTATGATTAAATTTTTTTATTTGCTATATTTTTTTAATTTTACTTCCACTAACAACTAACGCTATTTCTCTCCAAGAAATAAAAGATAATCCATCAAAATTTAAATACATATATGCTGATAATAAGGGAGATGGCTATATTGATATAAACAGTATAAATGTTATAAGATATGCGCCTCCATATTACGTTATAAATTCCTCACTATATTTAGTTGACTATAGCAATAATGCAATAGCTCAATTAAATAGTACATATTTCTATGACTACAATAATAATGTAAGTTCTACTTTAGAAAAAAAAGTGAAAATAAAACTGACTTTACAAATAAAATCTTAAAATATGCAGGTGTAAAATATCGAATAAATTCTATGCAAACATATAATTTTTGATGGTACAGCAATATCTATTACACCTTATTCTGAAAGTATAACTACTCCTACACTTCTCTCTCCAGCATATACAGCAGCTATGTTTACATTTTATAAATCATATAATAAGTATTTTAATCCACCTGCCCTAAATCAGAAGTTCTAACTATTTAAAGCCCGAAATAGCTATAATTTATATATTATGATTATTTTTGGGCTTCATTTTATAAAGGATACAATTTTTTTGATGGGACTAGTTTATCTCAACAGTTATAAAAAAACTTGCTATACCTGTGCAGCGACATTACGCAGGACGGAGCAAACAGGTGTAGCAAGTTCTTTTAACTAGTTTATAGAAAAAGCTAACGGGCCCCATCAAAAAAATTAATTAAGTTCTCCTAATTCTTTTTAATAGTTCTACAAACTCTTCTTCATTCATAACACGAATACCCAATTCATTTGCTTTTAGTAAGCTTTACTACCACTGTCTTCGCCAGCAATAACAAGGGTTGTTTTTCTTAGAGACGGAACCTGTCACCTTAGCCCCATGAGCTTCAAGAATCTTACCAGCTTCACTGCGACCCATAACTTTCAAGTTTACCTGTGAGAACGACGATTTCGCCTTCCATTTGGTTTCCTGCTGCTTCAACAACATCTACAGTCATCTTAAGTCCTGCCGCTGTTAAACCTTCAATGATTTCTACATGAGCAGGATCTTGACGGTATTCTACGATACTATCAGCCATAGTAGGACCGATTTCTTCTACCGCCACCAGTTCTTCTTTAGTAATTGTCATGAATCGTTCCATAGATTTTCACAACGTTAGCAATTGTTCCGGCTGCTTTGGATCCAATTAGGCGAATACCGAGGCCATATAATACGCGGTCTAATCCACGAGTTTTAGAGTCTACGATGGCTTTCACCAAATTTTCTGCAGATTTCTTACCCATCCTATCCATGGTAACTAGTTGATCGACCGTTAAATGATATAAATCCACCACATTAGTAATTAACTTATTATTAATCAGGTTTTTCTACAATGCTAGGACCCTAAACCATCAATATTCATAGCATCTCGAGATGCAAAATGGATAATTTGTTCTTTTTTTCAATGGCAGGACAGTGTTTATTAGTACAACGAACAGCGGCTTCACCTTCACGACGAACTGCCGGAGAGTCACATACTGGACAGCGATTTGGAATGGTGAAAGGCACCTCAGAACCATTACGTTTTTTTCTGGAACTACGCGGATGACTTCTGGAATAATTTCAGCCGCCTTGTGAATGATAACGTGGTCACCAATGCGAATATCTTTTTTTCATTGATGAAGTCTTGATTGTGTAATGTTACACGACTTACATTTCGTACCAGATACGAATACAGATTCAAGCTCGCCAGTTGGCGTAAGAACACCTGTACGTCCCTACATTGATAGTAATATCCTTAAGAACGGTTTCTACCTCTTCTGGAGGATATTTGTACGCTGTTGCCCATTTAGGGATCCTTTGCAGTACTACCAAGTACCTCTTGATCCTCAAAAACTATTGACCTTAATTACCATACCGTCTGTATCGTATGGCAACTCATGACGCTTTTCACCCCAATAATTAATAGCTTCGATGACCTCATCAATTGTTTTGCATACGCGATAATGATGATTTACAGAAAACTTGAACGTTTCTAGACTTTGTAGCAATTCCTCTTGACTATGAATATTGGCCCCCACTTCAGAACCGATTGCATAGGCAAAGAATGCTAAATTACGACTCGCCGTAATGGCAGGATCTTGTTGACGCAAAGAACCAGCTGCTGCATTACGAGGATTTACAAAGGTTGGTAAGCCCTCTTCATCACGTTCTTCATTTAATGCGTTTAAATTCACTATGAGGCATATACGCTTCACCGCGAACCTCGATAAACTCTGGCGCATCTTTCTAGAGTATAAAGGGATGGACTTTAATAGTACGCACATTAGCAGTTACGTCTTCACCAACGCGACCATCACCACGTGTTACGGCACGTACAAACATGCCGTTCTCATAGTGCAAATTAACAGCTAAACCATCGATTTTTAAGTTCTACCACATAAGCAGAAGGCTTATGACCCTAATTCCTTCTCTACACGACTAGCAAATGCACGTACTTCATCAGCACTAAATACATTAGATAAGCTCAACATAGGGGCGACCGTGAACGACCTTTTCAAAGGAACCTTCTACCTTCATGCCTACCCGTTGTGTTGGAGATGATGGCACAATATATTCAGGATGAGCTCGTTTCCAAATCAACGAGCTCACGATATTTTTTTATCATATTCAAAGTCACTCATTGTAGGAGCATCTTTTACGTAGTATAAATACTGCGCATGAGTCAGCTCTTGTTGTAACTCTTTAATTCTATCTTTCGGATTCATATTACATCCCTTTTTACTGTGCAGTGACACTCTATACGTTCCATACAAGCAAGGTAAAGAGGTTAACTGCTATACATAAGTTTTTATCCCTTTTTAACAGGTGCAAATTTAGCCATGACCACACGTACACCTTGTGGGGGAATTCAATAGTTAGCTTCATACCAGCCCCTTCACCGGCAACGTTGATAACCTTACCATTGCCCCACTTGCTATGAATAGCCGTATCACCAACCTTCCAATCAGCAATCACTTCATTGCGAACAATTGGTTTTGTTACAGGGCGGCTGGTAACACTCATATGTTGTGGTACATGGCGCTTAATATCATCAGGTACTTTACGCTTAGCACGCAAACCATCTACTAACTCCTCAGGAATTTCATCGATAAAACGAGATGGTAAATAGCTGCTAGTCCGTCCAAATACGGTACGCGTAGTGGCATTAGAAATATATAATTCCTTTTCAGCACGAGTAATACCTACATAAGCAAGGCGGCGTTCCTCTTCAATTTCCTCAGGGTTCATCAAGGTGCGACTATGAGGGAATAAACCTTCCTCCAAGCCACCTAAGAATACAATAGGGAATTCCAAACCTTTGGCAGCATGTAATGTCATCAAAGTAACTTTAGACTCTTCTTGCTCGAAAGAATCAACATCATTTACGAGTGCTACTTGTTCCAAGAAGTCCTCCACTGTACCAGTTGGATTTGTATCTTGGAAGTCTTTAGCTACAGATAAAAGTTCACCGATATTCTCAGCACGAGCCTGATCTTGTGGATCTGTACTTTCTTCTAATTGTGCCAAGTAACCAGTTCTATCGAGAATAGCTTCTAAAGATATCAAGTACCGATTTTATCTTCCATTTCAGCTACGAGAGTAAAAATAAGAATACCAAATTCTTCTAACTTTTCCTTTGTCTTACCTTTAATCGTATCTACTAGATGCAACTGTGTTAATGTCATAAACAAGGATGTACCATTTGCACGAGCATAATCTTGTAGTTTTGCCACTGTAGTAGCACCAATACTACGCTTAGGTACATTGATGATACGCAATAAGCTTAAATCATCGAACGGATTATATAACACGCGTAAATATGCTAAAACATCCTTAATTTCTTTACGATCGTAGAACTTTGTGCCTCCTACCATTGTATAGGGCAGATGCTCGTTTAATCAGTGCTTCTTCCAGCACACGAGATTGAGCATTTAGTACGGTACAAAATAGCCATATCACCATAAGGTACACCATGGATATCGTGCTTTTTAGCAATAGTATCGCCAATGAAAGCAGCTTCTTCATGTTCAGATTGAGCTGTAAAATGCTGAATTTTAGCCCCTTCTGTTTTATCTGTCCATAAATTCTTCTTAGGACGACCTTCGTTATTTTTCAATTACCGCATTGGCTGCATCAAGAATGATCTTTTGTAGAACGGTAGTTTTTGTTCTAGCTTAATAGATGTACAGTTTGGATAATCCTTTTCAAAGTCCAAAATATTTTGAATATCTGCACCACGCCATGCGTAAATACTTTGGTCAGCATCACCTACCACAGCAATATTTTTCCAATGAGAGGCTAATAATTTAGCCAATAAATATTGAGCGTGGTTTGTATCTTGATATTCGTCGATCATAACATAGCGGAAAATCGCTTTACTATATTTATCTAATACAGCCTCATTGGACTGCAATAATTTAACGGCTACCAATAAAAGATCATCAAAATCTAGAGCATTATTCTTACGCAATTCCCGTTCATAATACTCGTATACATCAGCAACCTTTTGTTGGTAAAAGTCTCTCGCTTGCTTTCTAAAATCTGAGGCAAATAACAATTTATTTTTTGCATCAGATATGGCACCAATCATAGCACCTACAGGATAGTATTTATCGTCGAGGTTTAATGCTTTTAAAGCAGCCTTAATAACAGCTTGAGAGTCAGATGTATCGTAGATTGTAAAGTTACTGTTATAACCTAAGAAGTTATCTAATTCAAAACGCAAGAATTTCGCACAGAAGCTATGAAATGTGCTGAGCCAAATACGATTGGCTACATCACCAACAAGACCTTCTACACGGCTTTTCATCTCCTTAGCCGCTTTGTTGGTAAATGTAATCGCCAAGATTTCATATGGATTAACACCTTGAGCTAATAAATGTGCAATGCGAACGGTTAACACCTTTGTTTTACCAGATCCAGCACCAGCTAAAATCAATAAAGGGCCTTCCGTATGTTGAACGGCTTGTTGCTGCTCTTTATTTAAACCTATTAGTAATGAATTCATCGGAACACCCCTATCGCCCTTACATATACTATAATTTGATAATCATATAAATAGAGAAGAAGAACGTTGCAAGCAACGTTCTTTTCCCTTTGTATACTACTATACTATTTCATAGCACCAAGAATTGGTGGTACGATTTGTTTTTTACGAGACATAGTATTTGGCAAGAATACGCCATTGTCTTTAACTTCTTTTTCAAATGCTTTTGTTACTACTGCTTCCACATCACCACTGAATAATAATGTAGTGCTTTCATCAAGAATATTTGTAATCATGATGTAAGATGCATCGTAGTTATTAGCACTGCGAAGAGCTTCTAACGCTTTTACTAATTCACCTTGTTTAGCCAATACGTCTGTAGTATCCATAACAGAAATTTGACCGATAGAAATTGTTTTACCTGCTTCGGAGAATTCCTTCATATCTGTACGAACGATATCGTCATTAGTCAAATCAGAAATATCTGCACCAGCTTTTAACATATCAAGGCCATAGGACTCGATATCTACACCAGCGATTTCTGCCAATTTATGAGCCATTTCTTTATCTGTTTCAGTACATGTTGGAGAACGGAATAAAACAGTATCAGAAATGATAGCGGACAACATCAAGCCTGCAATAGCTTTAGGGATTTCTTGATTGTTTTCCATGTACAATTTAGTAATGATTGTATTGGAGCAACCTACTGGTTCTAAACGCATAAATACAGGACCATCAGTTTCGAAATCACCAATGCGGTGATGATCCACAACGCCGCACATATTCATAGATTTGTAACCATCAATGATTTGTTTAGATTCGTTGTGGTCAGTTAAGTACAAGTTGCCGCCTTCTGGAGCGAATTCTTCCCAATTCTTAACGATTTGAGGGTGTTCAAAAACCAAAAATGATTCAATACATATGTTGTTTCTTTATTTGCTTCACCTGCACATACTGGAGTAGCTGGTGTACCCATTTGTGTTAAGAAATTAGCAAAGGAAATAGCAGAACAAATAGAATCTGTATCAGGGCTTTTATGACCTGCTACATATGTTTTTACATCACTCATAATATACCTCTTTTATATAAATTTCACACTTAATATCGACTTACGTCAATCTGATTTTTTTAACTATATTATTATATCATAAATTATAAAAAAACACGCCACTACTAAGTAGTGACGTGTTTTTGTCATTCTACAAAATTATCTAATGTAAATGATTAGTCGTGATTTTTTTTGCGGTTTGTAAACAAACCAGGTCCAAGTGTTTCAATGATGATGAACAGCATTGGAATGATAAAGATACCAAACAATGTTGCTGTTGTCATCCCTGCTACTACAGTAATACCCATGGATGTACGAGCACCAGAACCAGCACCAGTAGATACTGCCAATGGCAATACACCAAGGATGAACGCAAAGGATGTCATCAAGATTGGACGCAAACGAATTTTTGCAGCTTCGATAGCAGCATCAACAACGTTCATGCCACGTTCGTCAACACGAATCTTAGCATACTCAATGATCAAAATCGCATTTTTTGCGGCCAAACCAACAAGGGTTAAGAGGCCGATCTGCATGTAAATATCGTTAGCTAAGGAATATCTACCTGTAAAGTTCAACAAGAATGGAACTAAAGAAGCACCAATCATACCAGATGGTACGGAGAACAATACGGCAAATGGAACCTTCCAAGATTCATACAAGGCGGCCAAGATTAAGAATACAAATACTAGACCTAAACCAAGAATCATAATGGTTTGAGAACCAGCTTTCAACTCTTCACGAGATTGACCTGCCCAGTCATATGTATAACCAGCTGGTAAAGTTTTAGCTGCCGCCTCTTTCAATGCATTAATAGCATCACCAGAGGAATAACCATTCGCTTGAGAACCACCGATTTGTACAGCCATTGCATTATCAAAACGAGTAATACTAGATGGTGTACCAGTTTGTTCCTTCGTAATATAGTTAGATACTGGAACCATAAGGCCCTTGCTATTACGAACAGCTAGCATATTAAGCTGTTCTGCATTTGACGGTAAGCGTCTTCAGCTTGAACTACTACTTTATAGTTTTTACCATATGTAGTGAAATCATTGACTTGAATACTACCATAGAAACCTTGCAATGTAGTAAAGATATCAGCTAATGCCACACCATCTTGAGCCGCTTTTTCACGATTCACATCAAATTGTAAGGATGGTGTAGATGTATCAAAGGTAGTGTAAATAGATTGAATTGCTGGACTCTTACGAGCTTCTGCTAAGAATTCATTAGCACGTTCTGCCATAACTTGTGGGCTGTCACCAGCTTTATTAATGATATACATACTGAAACCACCAGTAGCACCTAAACCAGGAATAGATGGTGGATTCAAAGCAACTACAGTTGCTTCTGGTACGCCTTGAGCAGCAAAACCAAATGTTTGACCAACCATTGCATTAATAGATGTAGCTTGTGTAGTACGATACTTCCAGTCAGACATAGTGGCAAAGATTACACCTGCACTAGATTTTTGACCGTTCCCTAAGATGTCAAAGCCTGCTACAGTAAATACCCCTTGGAATAATTGCTCATCTTTAGGTTTTTCTGGATCATTTTTGCCTTCTAAGAAGGAAGCAATTTTTTCAAGTGTTGCCATCGTACGCTCAGATGTAGCACCTGGCGGTTCATTAACGGCAATCATATAATAACCACTATCCTCTGCAGGTACAAAGGATGTTGGTAAGAAGTGGAATACTAAACCAGTACCACCAGCAAAGATTAACAATGCAATAATAGTTAAGCTCAAACGATGACTTAAACGAGCCAATTGGATACCATACCAATCACTGAAACGTTCTAGGCCTGCATTGAATTTGTTTAACTGACGATGTACCCAATCTTCACGCTCTTTAGGTGTGTGAGGTTTTAACATCGTAGCACATAGTGCTGGTGTTAATACAAGGGCGATAATCGCAGAAATAACAACAGATACAGCGATTGTTAATGCAAACTGTTTGTAAAGAATACCTGTCATACCACCCATGAAGGCAACTGGTACGAATACAGCTACCAATACAAAGGCGATACCAATTACAGGGCCTTGTACATTTTCCATCGCTTTAATAGCCGCCTCTTTCGGAGGTAAGCCATTATATTTTAATTCATACTCTACCGCTTCTACTACTACGATAGCATCGTCAACAACGAGACCGATAGCCAATACCATGGCGAATAATGTTAACGTATTGATAGAGAAATCAAGTAATACGAAAGCCCCAAATGTACCTAGCAAGGATACTGGAACAGCAATCATAGGAATGATCGTAGATCGCCAAGATTGTAGGAACACATATACTACGATAAGAACGAGTAACAATGCTTCTACAAATGTATGCTCTACCTCATTAATGGAAGCACTTACGAATTTAGTATTATCTACAACCACGTTATATTGCATATCTGGTGGGAAGGATTTAGATTGTTCATCTAGTACCTTCTTAACATTCGCAATAGTTTCTAATGCATTAGCATCATTTTGCAAGGAAATAGCGAAGCCTGCTACCTCTTTATGCGCGGACTTAGCAATAAGGTCATATCCTTTAGCACCAATTTGAATGCGAGCAACATCTTTAGATGCAATACCTTATCATTAGAGCTTTTAATAGCAATGTTACCAAATTGTTCAGGTGTTACAAGACGACCTTCAATTTTGATAGGATATTGAAATGCTTGTTCCCCATTAGTAGGATTTTGACCAACTGTACCTGCCGCAGCCTGTAAGTTTTGTCCCTTAATAGCAGCTGTTACTTCAGAAATGGTAACACCAAGATTTTGCATCTTCGCTGGATCTAACCAAATGCGCATAGCATAATCAGAACCGAACTCTTGTACAGAACCGACACCCTTAATAGATTTAATAGCATCCATCATATAGTTGGTACTATAGTTCTTTAAGAATGTAGAATCATAAGTACCATCAGGTGAGTTCAAGGAGAATACCATAGCCATATCACCAGAAGATTTAGTAGTTGTAACACCAACCGCTTGTACCTCTGCAGGTAATTGAGCAAGTGCTGCTTGTACACGGTTTTGTGTATTAACCGTATCCATATCGGCATCTGTGCCTTGATTGAACTGAACAGTCAAAGAGTAGCTACCATTACTAGAGCTACTAGATGTCATATAGTCCATATCTTGTACGCCTACGATTTGTGTTTCAATAACACTGGCTACCGTATCATTAACAACTTGAGCCGTTGCACCTGTATAGGCAGTGTTTACACGAACTGTAGTGGAGAAATTTGTGGATATCGAGCTATCGGAAGGTTCATCATAGAAATGAGACCTACCAAGGTAATAACAATGGCTATTACAATGGCAAAGATAGGTCGATTAATAAAGAATTTCGACACGATCTAGCCCCCTTCTATTTTGTTGCTTTTAATTGTTCTTTTGAAAGCAATTTAGCATTAACCTTCGCACCGTTTTTAACCTTAGTTAAGCCATCAACGATGATTGTGTCTCCAGGTGCTAAGCCAGCCTTAATAATTGTATCACTACCACTTGTACCGCCAACTTCAACACTTTTTTGTTCTACTACACCATCAGCATTTACAACAAAGATAAAGTTTTTATCCATAATTTGAAGAATAGCGCGACTAGGAACAAGAATAGCATTTTTAAGTTTTTGACCAGGAGAAATTACTGTGGCAAACATATTTGGCAACAACAAATGATCAGGATTTGGGAAAGATGCTTTCAACACAAGCTTACCTGTTGATTGATCAAGACTTTTTGCGGCTTGAACAATAGAACCCGGTTGATTATACGTTTCGCCATCAGCAAGTTTTAATTGAATATTTGGACCATTGGAATCATCGCCAGTTGGATTTTTCATGAAGTCAAGATATTCTTGCTCTGTCATACTAAATTCAACAAAGATAGGATCGATAGAATCAATAGTTACTAATGTTGTAGAACCTGCTTGTACAAATGTGCCCATATCGATATCATCCATACGTAATGTACCAGAATATGGTGCATATACCATTGTATCGCCATAGTTATCTTGAGCAATTTTTACGGATGCTTCGTATGCTTCATAAGCTGCCTTAGCTTGTTCTACAGTACTGCGTTGTGTATCTACACGTTGTTGCGCAATAGCATCTTGTTGAGCTAATGTTTCATAACGATTAAGGTCTACTTCAGCATTTTTATAGTTTGCATTAGCTTGAGCAGCTTGTGCTTCTGCATTAGCAAGAGTAGCTTCGTATTGACGAGAATCGATACGATATAATGGCTGGCCAGCTACAACTTGCTCCCCGCCTTTAACAAATTTTTCAACTACGTAACCAGTTACACGAGCATGTACAGCTACAGAATTTTCTGCAACTACCGTACCAGCATAGGTTTGGTTTACCTGTGCATCACTTGCAGTAATTTTGTATGCATTGACACTCACGTCGCCTGCTTGCTGTTGATTACTGCCACAACCAGCAACCATTACAGCGGATACAACGAGAGCCGCTAACATACGGGAATAACGGAACTTCATTATCTGTACTCCTTTACACGAAACTAATCATCTATGTGTCATAATTACATAAATATCATTATATATTTTACAGGATTCTATAGACAAAGTCAATTTTTTTCGATACCCTTCCATCTTTATAAAAACATAGATAAAATCTGATTAAATTCATATTCATTGTGCACAATCAAAACGATAAAAAAATTATTGACATTTTAGATTCTTTTGTGTACACATTTTTCTGATTAAATATCTGTGCTCCGTGGGGAAATCAAGGAGAAATCATGGTGAAATTTCAAGCGAACAAATACGTATTTAAGCAGTCATATACGAACACTAAAAAAAGCTAAAAGATTAGGTAACTACTGCATTTGTTCAGTATTTACGTATCTTCTAGCTTTTAGCTTGAATATTGGTGGAGATGAGGGAGTCGAACCCCTGTCCAAAAGTGTTGCCATATAGACTTCTCCGAGCACAGTCTATGATTAAGATCTCAGGTTGCTACCGCTCACAGACAAGCTACACAACCCCAGTTCATGTTGTCTCGCCTAATTCATATGAACAACTGAATTAAGCCAGCCTACGGTTTGACGTCCATTCACACTTGGTAGGCACAAGTATGAGGGACGTAGCTTATGCAGCTAATGCAAAATTTTCTTCTGCGTTTAAATGTTTTCCCACCGTTTAACGGCCTCATGGAACGCCGACTCGCTATCTATACCACACGCACCCCTGTCGAAACCTTTACATCCCCGTGCGTCGGTCCCATAATTATAAGCCTATTTAGTATTACTGTCAATTATATGAAACCTTCACCAATTCGGTATATTCACTACTCTTAGCATTCTCAACTTATCTAAATTTGACAACTTTTACCAATCCAAGTATTCTTTTTATCACTGTCTTTAGTGAATATATTATCTATTATCATGATTCTAACTGTTTCATAGCATTATGCAGTGATTGGCACACATAATCTATTTGTTCTTTATTATGCGCAGCAGTCACCGTTAGTCTAATTCTGCTTTCACCAATAGGTACTGTAGGCGGACGAATAGCGGTGCCTATAATGCCAGCCTCATATAGATAATCAGATACGGCAAGTGTATCTTCATTACGCCCTATTAGAAATTGGGAAAAATTGGTGTTTCATTGGTAGCATTAATTCCTATGGAAATCAATTGGTCTGCCATATAATTTACATTTTCATGTAAACTCTGTAAAACGGATACATCTGATTCAAGAACATGTAGTGCAGCTAAGGCGGCCCCTATATCAGCAGGAGATAATGCGGTAGAGAATATAAAGCTACGGCTTGTATTAACAAGATAATCTATGATAGTGCTATTTGCAGCTACATAGCCACCAACAGAGCCTAATGACTTTACTCAATGTACCAAGTTGTATGTCTACTTCTTTTTCAAGTCCAAAAATAGGCCGCTGTACCATGACCATTACCAATAGTTCCTGTTGCATGAGCATCATCTACCATGAGCAATGTATTATAGTCGCGGCTTAATTCATACAGTTTATCCAGTGGTGCAATATCCCCATCCATACTAAATACGCCATCTGTAACTATAAGCTTTCGAGTGTTTCGATCTACCTGTTTTAACAGATATTTTAACTCGTCTATATCACAGTGGCTATATGTTTTTTACAGTACCTCGACTTAATCTACAACCATCAATAATACTAGCATGATTAAGAGCATCACTAAAAATAATAGTATTCTTATCAGCTACGGCAGAAATAGTTCCTACATTGGCCATATAACCAGTATTAAATACAAGGGCTTTTTCAGTATTTTTCAATTTTGCTAATTCTTTTTCAAGCTCTGTAAATAATGGAAACGTACCAGATACAAGGCGCGATCCACCGATCCTGTTCCATATTGTTGAGTCCCTTTCAGGGCCCCTTCTATGACACGAGTATCAAAAAGTTAAGCCCAAATAATTATTTGAAGCCATCATTAAATATTCTTTATTATCTCGTTTTACTCGCACTGCATCTAGAGGACAGTATTCTCTTAAGGTTCGTAAATTATGGTTCTCTATCTTAGAATCTAATTGTTCTTTAAAAAATTTGTACATTCTATCTCCGTTGAACAAGTACTGGAGTACGCTCCAAATACTCAATTACACTTTCACTATCTATATCAGACCGTACAAAGAAAAACGCGGCCCCCTATATCTGATCCAAATTCTTTCATATTAGGAAGGCGATGGTATACACCATTACAAGCAACATAACCTACTGTATAGTCTGGATCATCAGACCAACATAATTCGCCCACAATACCATCTGCTGATTGAACCTTTGAAGCTAATACTAAAGCCTCTCTCATATGTTCATTATCACCTAATGCATGAGAGTCAAAGGAGTCCATATGACTAACACGTACTCCGCGGTCACCTGTATCTAAGCGCTCGCCAGTAATGGCATCCACTAACATAGCGCCGCGCATAGATTTATCTAAACTTTTTAACAAAGATATAGCTTTAAGAACAGCTGCCTCACTAATATGAGGACCTTGTAAAAGCTCAGTCGCCAATTGATGGGATTCAGAAATGCTACTAGTTTTATGTTCCTCTACCTTTAGACAGTCAATATATCTAATCTTCTCCGGTGAGATTAAATCTACAGTAATATTGATAAAATCAGCTGTTCCTTTACTGTGATGCAGTGCGCGATCAGCTAACGATTGAGCTATAGTCCCTACTTCTTCTAACTTCACAATCCGCTCTGCACCAGAAATATGGTGGCCCCCTTTTTCATGGGGACCACCTTGTGCTGCACGCATGCGTACACTATATAATTCACTCATTATGATACCTTACCTTTTATTACATGATTTTGATGTGCTTGACTGTGGATTTTACGGAATACTTTTACAAATACAGGAGCCATAATGACTGTAAAAATCATGCCAGGCACTGCTAATGCAACCATAGGTAATGCGGCCTTACCAATATAAATAGACAATGTTAGCCGTGCTAAGGCGGATGCAATTGGGCCTGAAATCATAATACCGATCATATGATTGTGGCACATCCAAAGGATTAACCCTACAATGAGGCGGAATTGCATAGCAATCATGACATTCAAAATAGTTTGGGTACCTAGCGCTAAACCGATTAAACTAGATAGACAACCACTAATAATATATTTTTTAAATCCGAATACGGCACATATGGCTACCGCCAATGGAGCCGACAGTTGAAACTCTATACCTGGAATGACATTAGGTATTTTAATAGCACCTAATACCGTAATCATAGCCGTTAAAATAGCAACCTCTGTAATGTACCGAATATTCTGATTCATGATGTTTCTCCTCTACTCAGAAAATGTCAACCACAAACACTACTCTTGTTTACATTATAATTTCAATATGCATATTTATCAACTAAAAACACAAGATAAGTTAACAAATATCACAAAAAAATCGAGCCATTATGACTCGATCTTTTTACCTTAATATTTTTGTTGCTCTTTGAGACGCTTTGCAATATCTCGCTTAGCATCGCGTTCCGCCATATCTTGACGCTTATCGTATAACTTTTTACCAGTTACAAGACCCACAGTTACCTTTACATAACCATGGCTAAAATGGAAGTTAAGCGGCACTAAAGAGAATCCTTTCTCCTTAACCTGTGCATGTAATTTATTGATTTCAGATTTATGCATCAACAATTTACGGGGTCCGTTCAGGTTCATGATTAAAACGATTGCCTTGTTCATATGGGCTGATATGAACACCATACAACAAAAGCTCGCCTTTATCAATGCGACAAAAGCTATCCTTTAAGTTCAGTTTACCTTGACGTATCGATTTAATTTCAGTACCTGTCAAAGCAATGCCTGCTTCATAGGTTTCATGAATATTAAAATCATGACGGGCCTTACGATTATCAGCAATAAGAGATGGACTAGATTGTTTTGCCATATGTACCTCTATCGTTTACGTTTACTTTTAGATTTCTTAGATTGACTGCGCTTAGTCGTTTTATTAGACTTCTTACGACTTGATTTGCCTTTACTAGTTTTTTTACTGAAAGCATCGTACCTAGAATGACTAGATTTATTACTATCACGTCGTGAAGATTTTTTACTGGATTTTCCTGAAGATTTACGACCTTTTCGACTACCATAGCCATCGCGACTACTTACATAGTCAGAACCATTTTGCAATTGTTCTTGTATAGCCATTAGGTTATTGACTTCACCAAGTACAAAGTCGATCTGTTTCTTTCTACATCGGCTTTTACTAATGTAACAGTTACCTTTTCACCTAAGTGATAGGTTTTACCGGTTCTCTTACCTACAAGCACAAAATGCTCTTCATCGAAGAAATAATAATCGTCATTCATCATGCTCATATGCACAAGACCATCGATACCGTTTTCTAATTCTACAAACATCCCAAAGGATGTAATGCTAGAAATAGTTCCTTCAAAGACTTCCCCTACAAATGGAACCATGTATTGAGTCTTTTTAAGATCTACTGTATCTCGTTCAGCTTCAGTAGCTACTTGCTCCTGTATAGAAGAATGTTCAACAGCTCCAGCTAAGAATGCTTCGTCTACATCCCGTTTAGAATAACCATTTTTCCAATGCATATCAGCTTTTAAAAGGCGATGAACCATTAAGTCTGGATATCGTCTAATAGGAGATGTAAAATGCGTATAACATGTAGATGCTAATCCAAAGTGTCCTACATTGTTAATACTATATTTAGCTTGTTGCATAGAACGCAAGGTCATAATTTGAGCTACTTGCTCAATATCTTGACCCTTTACTACATCTAAGATTTTTTGAAAATCTCTTGGTGTTACACCATCAGTACTAAGGACGAGATTTTGCCCCAAGTAATTTAATACCTTTTGGAATAAATCTAACTTTTCTTCACTTGGGTTCTCGTGAATACGATATACCGATGTACGATGCGTATTCTTTAAGTGTGTAGCCACTGTTTCATTGGCAATGAGCATACATTCTTCGATAAGTCGTTCCGCCATGGTACGATCTCGTTTTACAATACGTAATGGTGTACCATCATGATCGAGTAATACTTTATATTCAGGGAAATCAAAATCTAAAGCACCTCTACGACGACGCATTCGATTCAAAATCTTAGAGATTTCTGCCAAATCATGCAGCATAGGCATAAAGTCGTGTAAGTCATCAGGAATAATATTTTCCTCTAATGCTTTATAGACCTCTTTATAGCTACAACGACGTCCTACATGGATAATAGATGGACGTATACGATAATTTGCAACCTTACCATCTTTATCTATTTCCATCATACACGTCATAGCATAACGGTCTTCATGAGCATTTAAACTACAAATGCCGTTAGATAGGACCTCAGGTAACATCGGTACTACACGATCTACTAAATACACAGATGTACCGCGTTTATAGGCCTCATTATCAATGGCCTGTCCGGATACTACATAATGACTCACATCTGCAATATGTACACCTAACTCATAATTACCGTTTGGTAATTTTCGGCCACTCACAGCATCATCTAAATCTTTTGCATCTTCTCCATCGATAGTGACCATTTGTAAGTCACGAAGATCCCAACGGGCAGGGTCTTCATGAATAAGGGTATCAATTTTCTTGCTCGCTTTGATAACATCATCGGGGAAATTAAATGGAATCTTATGATTAGCCATGATACAGTTAATATCAAGACCTACATCGCCCTTATAACCAAGAATTTCAGTAATAACACCTTCTGGCTTTTTTTATCGCCTTCAGGCCATTTAGTGATTTTCACTAATACCTTTGCGCCACTACGAGCATCTAATGTATTTTTTAAATCTACAAAGATATCAGTCCCAATTCGCTCATCATCAGGGATAACAAAGCCAAAGTGTTGTTGTCGGTCATAAGTACCCACTACGGTTTCATTAGCTCGTTCAATAACATCAACGATAATACCTTCTCGTTTATGCTTTGTATAATTAGAAGGTATGACGCGAACGCGAACCTTGTCATTATGCATAGCAGTACCTTTATTTTGTTCTGCTACATATATATCTTCATCTTCAGGCATAATAACAAAGCCAAAAGACTTACGATAGCCCTTATAAATACCTTCATATTCTTCATGTTGTTGCTCTGCATATTGATATACATCAGGTCGCGAAGATGTTAATACCCCTTCTCGGGCAAGCATTTGCAGAACGAATAAACATCTCAAGATCTTTACCACCACGGATATGGTTATCCATGGCCGCATCTTCAATATGATATGCATGTGGTTGTATAGATTTATAAAAGTCTAATACTTTCTTCTTCAAATTTTCACCTCCTCATTTGGTAAAAAGAAAAAGCCTGCAAAGCAGGCTTTCATCATTAGAATTGATTAATCATTGCCCCTAACACTAAGCTCAACACAGCAAAGATAATCCCCAATATAATCGTACATTTAGATAAGAAAGCGTCTAAACCGCGTTGCTTACCACCAAAAGAAGAGTCTGCCGCACCAGATACAGCACCGCCCATGCCTGCGTTTTTGCTATTCTGTGCAACAACTACTACGATTAATAAAATAGATACGATTACTTCTACAATCATTAAAAATTTGTCACGACTGTCATCCTTCCTGTGTGGCTCTTGGAGAGTCCAAAACCCGATGTTCTAAATACTTCTCTAATTTACGTTTAACCCTTTGTAACGCATTGTCTATAGATTTGACACTGCGATCAGTGACCTCAGCCATTTCTTGGTAAGAACGTCCGTCTAGATATCCTTCCAAGACCTCCCACTCGAGTTCACTTAAAATATGACCAATATTGCGCTCAATATCATCCAATTCCTCTTGGCTGATAATAAGGTCCTCAGGATTGGTAACCTTTGCTGAAGATAGCATCTCGATCAATGTACGCTCTGATTCCTCTGTATAAACTGGTTTGTTTAAAGATACATAGGAATTTAAAGGTGCATGTTTTTGTCTAGTAGCCGACTTAATAGCCGTAATAATCTGTCTAGTTATACAAAGCTCCGCAAAAGCTCTAAAGGACGCCAATTTATCATGTTTAAAATCCCGCGTAGCCTTATAAAGACCAATCATCCCTTCTTGAATGATGTCTTCACGATCTGCACCTACTAAAAAGTAAGAACGCGCCTTTGCACGAACAAAGTTTTTATATTTATTAACAATATAATCGATTGCAAACTCATTTTGCTCTTCTTGAGCTATGACCACAACTTGCTCATCGGTCATTTCTTTGAAATTGTAATCGGGCTTGCGTGTATGAATTGTGTTCATATGCTCCTCCTTACAATTGAGCAGAAAAACCAATATATTCATTATACTGGAACTATATGTGATTTTCAACTATCAATGGCCACGCCGTAATTTCTCTAGCTTTTCAGCTACTTCAGGAGATAATAACCCTCCTACTTCATTACGTCGCAAGGTAAATTGATCTCGTCTATGTTCATGAGCGTATTGTAGTCGTTCCTCTTCCTTAGCTATACGAATCATATTTTGCAATTCTCGAGCTGGAATGCGCAAGCCTCCAGATCCAAGAATTTGATTTTGTTCAGCTCCATCAGAGGTCACAACATATACATTGGTGTATTTACCTTTTCGCAAAAAGACCTCTCGCTCAATAAAGGAATCCGCCGTTTCCCCATCCTCAGTATACACTTCGAGGAAGCCGCTCGTAATAGCCTCTACAGAACCACCAGATTTTGTATATTTACCATCAAACACAAGGATAACTTCATAACCCTTGAATTTTCCGTAATTTAACAATCTATCTCTAAGTTCCATACGGGCATGTTCTAATGATTCATGAGCCAACTTTTTTAGATGCGTCCAGGCAAATATCACATTATATCCATCTACAATTAAAATATCTTTTTAGCATAGTTACTTTCGCTTGTCGTTGGCGCACAGCTTCATACATAAGAACAGCAGCAGCCACAGATGCATTCAAAGAATTTAAATTTCCATACATAGGAATGGTAACTAGGAAATCACATACGTCTTTCACAACGCGGCTAATGCCCTTTCCTTCGTTACCAATGACGATAACAGTTGGAATTGTCATATCCGCCTCATATAAAGTGCGATCCCCTTCCATATGAGCGCCCATAACCCAAAAGCCTTGTTTTTGGAGTTGTTTGATGGTTTGAGCTACATTTCCAACCTGCACTAGTGGAATTTGTTCAATAGCACCGGCAGATGTTTTAGCAACTGTCGCATTAATAGGAGCATTATGACGCTTAGGAATGAGAACAGCCGTAGCCCCCACACATTCAGCAGTACGAATGATAGCCCCCATGTTATGAGGATCCTCAACGCCATCTGTCAAAATAAGCAAAGGTACTTCATGATTCGTCTCTTGTAGCACTTCACCTAGTTCTTTAAATTGAACGGCAGAAACAAGAGCTATAACACCTTGATGTGGTACCTCTAAATCATATTTATTCATTTGTTTGATAGGCGTTGGACGTACTTCAATACCTTGAGATTTAGCAAGACCAACAATATCAGCTAGACCAGTTTTAACCTTATCTTCACTGACCATAATGCGTTGAATAGAGCGGCCGCTTCTAAGGGCCTCTTTAACTGCATTGCGACCTACAATATAATTATCCATACTACATACCTCGTAGAGTTATTGAAAAGGCTTGCTTCATAACATCTTGTAATCGCTCATCTTGACGCGTTTCATAAAGAAATCCCAGTACTGCTTCAAAGGCGGTACTACTACGATATTCTTGAACTGAACTGCTTTTCGGTACATTTACATTACTATTTCTAGCACGTCGTGCAATAGCTTGTTCTTGTTCTGTAAAAGTATCCTCTATTTCTAGCAATGCCTTCGCTTGTGACTTAGCACAAATAAACTCAGTAACAATTGTGTGCAATACTTGCACCTTCGTTATATTCATTTGTACCACTCGTTCACGCACATACATGGAGTATACGGCATCACCAATATAGGCAAGCATAACTGCATCTGTACTAAGGCATTCCTCTATAGTTCTTTTACGCAAACGAAGCGGCTCTTGTTCAAGAGCCGTCAACTTTTTTATCGCTTCATTCTTTAAGAATTGAAATTGTTTAAATTTCACGTTTTTTCCACCGTGCACCTTGAGGAGAATCCTCAATAGTAATACCGATTTCAGCCAAACGATCGCGAATACAATCAGCTAGTGCCCATTGTTTTTGATCACGACACGCTTGACGTACAGACAAGATAACCTGCATTAAATCTTCATATTCATCAGCATTGGCACCTGTGTTGCCTTCCCATGCTTTTTTTCAAGAATACCAATAACCTCTGTCATGAACTTGAAGATACGTTTAACCTCAGCAATTGCTTCTTGGCAAACAACGCCTTCACGGCCTGTCACAGCTTGGTAATAGATGTTGATTTCTTTAGCAAGACCAAACATGCTAGATGTAGCTAATGCAGTATTGAAATCATCACTCATTGCTGCTTCGAATTCTTCTTCATACTCTTTTAGCTTTTTTTCTAATAAATGTTGAGCCTCATCACAAGGACCTGGTTCACATTTTTTCAAGGTACAATAGATTTTTCAATAGCAGTGCTTAAACGTTCTAAGGATTTATTTGCTTCTTCTAAACGTTCATCAGAGAAATCTAATGGACTGCGATAATGTGTACTCAACAAGAAGTAGCGCAATGCGTCTGGACTATATTGTTCTAAAAATATCTTTTACCAAGAAGAAGTTATTCAAGGATTTAGACATTTTTTTCAGAATTGATAGTGATGAAAACCATTGTGTAAACCAATAGCGTACAGATGGATGTTGACCAGAGCAGCCTTCAGATTGAGCAATTTCATTTTTCGTGATGTGGGAAAAATCAAATCACTACCACCACCATGGAAGTCAAATTCTGTACCTAAGTACTTTTTGGCTCATAGCAGAACATTCAATATGCCAACCTGGACGGCCATTCCCCCAAGGGCTTTTCCCAATATGGTTCACCTGGTTTTGCAGATTTCCATAATGCAAAGTCCATAGGATTTTTTTCTTACGACCATCAACTTCGATACGAGCACCAGCTTCCATATCATCTAATGTACGACCAGATAACTCGCCATAATGTTCAAATTTATCAACGCTATAATATACATCACCATCGAGTTCATAAGCATAGCCTTTTTCAATCAATGTAGAGATCATAGCAATAATATCTTCGATATGTGTAGAAACACGTGGATAAATATCAGCACGTTGTACACCAAGGGCATCCATTACTTCAAAAATAGCTGTCGATATAACGATTTGCAATAGTATCCCAAGATACGCCTTCACCATTGGATGTATTGATGATTTTGTCATCCACATCAGTAAAGTTTTTGTACATATGTTACTTTATATCCTACATGTTTCATATAGCGACGAATTACGTCCCAAGTTACAAATGGACGTGCATTGCCAATGTGAGGATGGTTATATGGTGTAACACCACATACGTACATTTTTGCCTCACCTGGTGTTACAGGGTTGAACACCTCTTTTTGGCGCGTCATAGTATTATAAACTGTAATTTCTCTCATCGTTACCGACGCCTCCATCTTCGTAAAATAAAAAAGACCCCTCATCTCATACAGAGACGATGGTCCGCGGTTCCACTCTGTTAGGTACCAATGTAGTACCCACTCATCGCATAACGGCGCGTCACCGGACAAACCTACCTATAATCGGAGTGTCAGCTCGTGAATGCATTTCTTCTACCTATCCTTGAACCCTCCCACCATCGGTTCTCGCTAAAAAGTTAGTTGTAGAGTACTTCTTTCAGTCTTAGCTTTTACTATTAAATCTATATTCAGATATATAAATATTGTATCAATTATCCTCTAGAATGTCAATGAAAACAAGAAAACCCTCATCTTTCAATATATCCAAATAATGTATTAAACATGCATATTTCGGATATAAATTTGAAAGATGAGGATAAGGAATTAACTATTAAGCATTTTCCAATTTTTCTTGATCATCATGTTTACGGCAAATACCTGCAAAGATAGATCCTGTAAAGTTATGAATAATAGAGAATACTGCACCTGCTACTGCCGCTTGAGGAGTAAAATGTTTAAGTGCTAAAGATACAGATAATGCAGAATTTTGCATTGCCACTTCGATTTGCATTGCACGACGAGAAGAAACATCGATGCTTAACGCTTTACATACAAAGTACGTTACTACATAACCACTCACATTTTGTACTAAGCACGCTACGAAAATGATGAAACCAGTTTCAGCAATTTGTTTTTGGTTCACCGCAGTAACAGCAGCCAAGATTAACAATACTGCAATAGCCGCAATTGTAGGGCATACAGATTTAACAGGTTCGATCTTAGAGCCAATGAAGTAATTCAATACAATACCTAAGATGATTGGTACCAATACGATTTTTACGATAGAAATAAACATCGGCATGAATTGAATTTCAATAGAAGATGTGGCACCTGCATACAATACAACGAATAAAGGTGTTAATACTGGAGCCAATAATGTAGAAACAGTCGTTGCAGATACGGATAACGGAACGTTACCATTCGCAAGGAATGTCATAACATTAGAAGCAGTACCACCAGGACATGCACCTAACAAGATGAATCCGATACCAATTTCTGGTGGGAAATTGAAGATTAAGGCTACCAAGAAACCTGCTAATGGCATCCATAAGAATTGGATAACAGATACAAGGATAACTTTCATCGGTTGCTTAAATACATCAAGGAACACTTGAGCTGTTAATGTTAACCCCATGGCAAACATTACAAATTGTAGCATGTACGCAATGTACGGCGTCATCCAAGAAAATACAGTTGGTAATAAATACGCTAACACTGCCATCAATAGCACTATCCATGAAAGATAACTATTGAATAAGTGGTTAAGAGAACGAATAATACTCATAAAAAGCACTCACTTTCATAATAAATAAAAAAATAAAAGACGCCGATTATTATAGCATTTCTATTGAATAATCTCAATATACATAAAAAAAGCTCTCATAACCATAGCTATGAGAGCTTTTAAATTAACTTATGTTACTATTTTGTTAAAGCACTTACATTATCTAAACGATGTAAGCATTTTTCTTTGCCAAGCAATGTAACAATATTATTTAAATCCGGACCATGCATTTGACCTGTTAAGGCAACACGGATTGGCATAAATACAAATTTACCCTTCAAAGCAGTTTCTTTCATTACTGCTTTAATTGTTGCTTTTACAACGTCAGGCGTAATTTCATCAAGTTCCGCCAATGCACTACGGAATGCGCCGAGAACTGTTGGAGCTGTTTCTTCATTCAATACAGCACGCAATTCCTCTTCGTGACCTTCTTCAAGGAATACAGTTTCACCCATGAACATGCCTACATGATCTTTAATTTGAGCACCATAGCTAATATGGTCGCGGAATGTAGAGCACAACAATGTCAACCAATCAATATCCGCTTGATTCAAGCTATCTGGAGCCAAACCAACCTCTTTCAAATGAGGCAAGCAAAGATGGAATAGCTCTTCATCGCTTAAGTTTTTCATGTAGTGGAAGTTGATATGGTTCAATTTATCAATATCGAATACAGCAGGGTTTTTAGCTACGCGATCCATGGAGAAGGCTTGAATCAATTCATCTTGTGTGAAAAATTCTTCTTCCCCTTCTGGAGCCCAACCAAGAAGCGCCAAGAAGTTTACAAGAGCTTCTGGCAAATAGCCCAATTGTTTGTATTGTTCAACAGATGTAGCACCATGGCGTTTGGACATTTTTTTGTAATCTTTGCCAAGAATCAAGGAAATGTGACCAAACTTAGGTATTTCCCAGCCTAGTGCTTCATAAATAGCCATTTGACGTGGAGTATTAGATAAATGTTCTTCTGCACGAATAACGTGAGTAATACCCATCATATGGTCATCCATTACTACGGCAAAGTTATATACAGGAATACCATCAGACTTTACGATTACAAAGTCACCTACACCATTGGATTCAAAGGATACATGACCACGTACCATATCATCGAAAGCATATGTTTTATTCAAAGGAACGCGCAAGCGAATGGTTGGTTTACGACCTTCTGCAATATATTTAGCCTTTGTTTCTTCATCTAAATGTTGGCAATGGCCATTATATTTAGGTGTTTCACCACGATCCATTTGTTCTTGGCGAACAGCATCTAATTCTTCAGGTGTGCAATAGCATTCATATGCTTTGCCTTCGTCCAACAAACGTTGTGTTACTTCTTTATATAAGTCAAGACGTTCTGTTTGACGGTAAGGACCATTATCGCCACCTACATCAATGCCTTCATCCCAGTTCATGCCAAGCCATTGCAAGGAAGCTTTGATATTTTCTTCACTTTCACGGGTAGAACGAGCCAAATCTGTATCTTCAATACGCAATACAAATGTGCCTTTTTCTTTACGTGCTAACAACCAGTTAAACAAAGCAGAACGAGCGCCACCAATGTGGAATGGACCCGTAGGGCTTGGAGCAAAACGAACTTTCATGGAACTCATGATTATACCTCTCCTTCATATACAGAAACGACAGCTTGTGCAGCAATGCCTTCACGGCGCCCGATAGCACCAAGCATTTCATTTGTTGTCGCTTTAATACTAATACGTTCTAATGGTATTTCTAAAACAGATTGTAAGTTAGCCTTCATCGTGTCGATGTGTGGTTTTAACTTAGGTGTCTCCGAAATAACCATAATATCTATATTATAGGCTTGTAACCCACGTTCTTTCAATAAGGAATTAACCTTTTCTAGTAAAAGCATGCTAGAAATCCCTTTATACTGGTCATCTTCAGGCGGGAAATAATATCCAATATCTCGTAGACCTGCAGCACCTAACATAGCATCCATCAATGCGTGAATGAGAACATCCGCATCGGAATGACCATCAGGGCCGAGTTCAGATTCGATATGAACACCGCCAAGAATACATGGGCGACCTGCTTTTAATTGATGAATATCATAACCAAATCCAACGCGCATACGTGTATCCTCAATTCCTAAATATCGCTTAGCTACTGCAATATCATTTGGTGTTGTCACTTTAATATTACAATAATCCCCTTCAACTATATGTACAGGCTTACCTACATACTCAACTAGTGATACATCATCAGTACCAAGATACTTGGTTTCATATGCCGCTTGATGAGCCTCTACAAATAATTCTTTTTGAAAGCCTTGTGGCGTTTGAATTTGGTATAGCTCACTACGCTGTAATGTTTCTAAAACATTATGGTCTGTATCAACTCGTTTAATGGTATCCGTAGCTGGAACACCCACCGTAGCAGCACCATAGGTATTAGCCGCGTCAGCAACATTATTAAACATTTCTGTAGAAGCTAATGGTCGCGCTCCATCATGAACAATGACAATATTGGTATCCTCCGATACAGCCTGTAAGCCACATGCTACAGAATCTTGACGCTCTTTTCCACCAAGTACTATCTGAACGGGAACAGTCAAATCCAACTCTTGTAAATGTTTTGTCATATATTCTTGTTCGCCTTCGGCTACAACAAGAATAATCTCTTTCAAGCCATCAACATTCGCTACATTTTGCAATGTACGCTGAATGATAGAGAATCGTCCCAAAGGGATAAATATCTTATTTTCTTTGTACCCCATGCGACGCCCTGCTCCAGCGGCGAGAACAATACAACTAATTACCTTGTCCATTTTGTCCTCCATCTACACGAGCAAAGATCATGCGACCTGCACTAGTTTGTAATATGGATGTAACCATTACCTCTACAGTTTGGCCCACATAAGGTTTACCATCTTCAACAACAATCATGGTACCATCATCGAGATAAGCAACACCTTGATGTACCTCCTTACCTTCTTTTCATAATTTGCACGCGAATCCATTCGCCTGCAATGAGGGCTGGTTTAAGTACATTAGCTAGCTCATTGAGATTAAGCACTTCAATACCTTGCACTCGAGCAACCTTATTTAAGTTGAAATCGTTAGTCATCAACTTCCATTGTTTATCCAAAGCAAGACGCATTAATTTAGAATCTACTTCTGTAAGATCATCATAATCATCTTCTACCACTTCAATGGCTACCTTGTTAGCATCTTGCATCTCTTTCAAAATATCGAGGCCACGACGACCGCGATTTCGTTTTGTAGCATCAGCAGAGTCAGAAATAATTTGTAACTCATTCAATACAAAAAGGGGAACCATTAGAGGGCCTTCAATAAAGCCTGTATTACATAGTTCCTTAATACGTCCATCAATAATAACAGATGTATCTAGTAGTTTTGGTGTGCTCGTAGTTTTATCAGATTTATGAGTAGAAAACATTTTAAAACGACTTGTTTTTTTAGTGCCTTCTCCACCCCATTGTTGTACATAGTTATAGTACATTTCAGGGCCTTTACGTGCCATAATTTTAAGGCCACTATATCCAAAGATAGCACTCAATATAATAGGAATATAAGGTCCTATGATAGGTACTTGATTGAATGCAACACCAATTAAATTTGCAATAATAAGACCGAATAATAAACCGATGGTGCCTGCAATCAATTCTTGATTTGGAATATGAGTAAGAATGCGTTCTAAACGTTTAGCAATGACTAAGCCTTGCTTTAAAATAAATGAAGAAATTAAATACCCAATAATAACGCCTAATAGAGTACCCAAAATTAATACTGAAATACGTGCAATGGTCAATGACATATCCCCAAAGGACTCAAATTGAGAGACCAAATATGGGTCCATAATAGGTGCTAAGCTATCCATTCCAACATAGGCCGCTGTGCCCACAAGAATGGCGATTACATAGCGCAATATCCGATAAATCATTACATCACCTCCTGATTAAGAAAATACCAACTGCATTGCCTCTTGAATAGATTTAACGCCTCTAATCTTGATAGAACTATCATTATCCTTGATTTGTTTATAATTGCCTTCAGGGATAATAAACTTTTTAAAGCCTAATTTCTTAGCTTCATTGATACGCTGTTCAATACGTGGAATGCTACGAACATTACCAGTGAGCCCTACTTCACCTAAAATGACCATATCTGTAGGAACAATACGATTTTTTAAATTAGATACGATAGCAACGGCCATAGACAAGTCACAAGCTGGTTCATTTACCTTGAGACCACCAATAACGTTAACGTACACGTCCTTATTACCTAATGTAAAGCCACAACGTTTTTCTAATACTGCCAAAAGTACTATTAAACGATTAAGGTCATAACCGATTGCAGTTCTTCTAGGCATACCAAAAGCAGTCGTAACAACAAGGCTTTGTACCTCTACAAGAATAGGACGAACCCCTTCAAGATAAATCATAACGGCGCTGCCACTTTCCTCATCAGATCGTTCTGCCAATAAGGAAGCTGATGGATTAGATAACTCTTGTAACCCTTCCTCAACCATGGCAAAGATACCGGTTTCAGATGTAGAGCCAAAACGATTCTTAATAGAGCGCAAAATACGGAATTGGTAAGACCGTTCGCCTTCAAAGTAAAGCACTACGTCCACCATATGTTCTAACATACGGGGGCCCGCAATATTGCCTTCCTTAGTAACATGTCCAATGATTACCGTTGGAATATTTCGTTCTTTACAGAAGCGAAGGAGTCGCGATGTACATTCTCGCACTTGACTAACACTACCTGGAGCAGCATCGATATCTCCAGTATACATGGTTTGAATGGAGTCGATAACTAACAAAGAAGGCGTCATTGCATCAGCTTGCTCTAAGATATGATCTAAATCTGTATCTGCAATAACTTGTAGTCGCTCACTATTGATGTGAAGTCGTTCTGCCCGAAGCTTAAGCTGTAATTGAGATTCTTCTCCAGATGCATATAGTACAGTACCTACCGTATCGGCCACCTTTTGGGATACTTGAAGAAGTAGTGTAGACTTGCCTATACCAGGATCACCACCTAAGAGCATAAGGGCCCCAGGAACAATCCCACCACCTAATACGCGGTCGATTTCACCAAAGGTTGTAGATACACGAGCGATAGATGAAATTTCAATATCTGGTAAAAGCTGTTGGTTTTGTTGTTTGATTTCCCACACCTCGTGAAGGTGTGCGGCTATGTTTAGTTTCTTTAATAATCTCTTCAACTAATGTATTCCATTCACCACATTGTGGACAACGCCCCATCCATTTAGAAGACTCCGCTCCACAATTTTGACAGAAGAATACTGATTTTGCTTTTGCCATAATACCTCAAAAACTTTTATAAAAGATAAAAAAAGGCCATGAATGATAACCATTCATGACCTTTTTATGCATAATTTTACTACATGGTTACTATCATTATTCTATAGTATACCATTTAAGCCATATAATTTATATGAAAGGTAGTCATTAACTATTAATTTTGTATTTATATTAAATCGTTACAACAATATCGTTATCCTTTGCATCTGCTTTAATAGTCTTGCCTGCTATCGCCTCTCCTTTCAAAATAAGATCAGATACGGGGTCCTCAATTAAGCGTTGAATAGCGCGTTTCAAAGGCCGAGCACCCATAGTAAAAATCAGAACCTTCTTTAACGAGCAATTTCATAGCCTCAGGTGTAATTTCTAAATGTAAATCACGTTCTTCAAGACGCTTTTGTTACATCACTCATTAAAATTGTTACAATTTTTGTTAAGTCCTCTTCAGTTAATGGATGGAACACAATCATCTCATCAATACGATTTAAGAACTCTGGCCTGAAATGACGTTTTACAGCATCCAGAACAGATTTCTTAGCCTCTTTAAAATCTTTGGTTTTAGAATCATTAGTATGAGATTCTGCTTTTTTCGGTGCTAAGAAACCTAATTCTGTAGAGTTCTTATGTAATGCTTTAGCACCTAAGTTACTAGTCATGATGATAACCGTATTTCTAAAGTCTACGGTTCTCCCTTGACTATCTGTAAGTCGGCCATCATCAAGAACTTGTAATAGGATATTAAAGAAATCTGCATGAGCCTTTTCTACTTCGTCAAGTAAAATAACGCTATATGGTTTACGTCGAACTGCATCAGTCAATTGGCCTCCCTCTTCATAGCCTACATATCCTGGAGGGGCCCCAACTAAACGGGAAACAGTATGTTTTTTTCCATATATTCAGACATATCAAGTCGAATCATAGCAGATTCATCGCCGAACAAGGAGGATGCAAGTGCTCTTGCTAGCTCAGTTTTACCAACCCCTGTTGGTCCAAGGAATAAGAAGGAACCAATTGGACGTTTTGGATCCTTTAATCCAGCCCTTGCACGGCGCACAGCTTTTGCTACAGCTGTAACAGCATCATCTTGACCGATGACGCGTTTATGTAACTCATCTTCTAAATGAAGCAAGGTTTCTGATTCTTCTTCTGCGATTTTTTTGCAACTGGAATACCAGTCCATTGAGCTACTACGGCAGCAATATCATCTTCTGTAACAATTAATTTTTGATCACTTTCTTCTTTAGCTACAGATTTTTTTATCATCAATTTCTTTTAACTAGAACTTGCTCTTCATCACGAAGTTTAGCTGCCTTTTCAAAATCTTGTGATGTGACAGCCGCTTCTTTTTCCTTCTTAACCGTATTGAGTCTGTCCTCTAAAGCTTTAACATCTGGTGCCGCCGAAAATACCTTCATACGGACCTTAGATGCAGCCTCATCAACCACATCGATAGCTTTATCCGGCAAAAATCGATCTGTAATATATCTACTAGATAAAGTAACAGCAGCTTTTAATGCTTCATCTGTAATTTTAGCCTTATGGAAAGCCTCATAACGATCTCGTAAGCCTCTCAAGATTTCAAGAGCATCCTCTTCATTAGGTTCCCCTACTTGAACAGGTTGGAAACGACGCTCTAAGGCAGCATCTTTTTCAATATGCTTTTTATATTCATCAAGTGTCGTAGCGCCAATAACTTGGAATTCACCGCGTGCCAAAACTGGTTTCAAGATATTTGCCGCATCCATAGCGCCTTCAGTGGCACCTGCTCCAACTAATGTGTGAATTTCATCAATGAAGATAATCATATCGTCATGTTGTTGAACTTCATCAATCGCTTTTTTTAAACGCTCTTCAAATTCGCCACGGTATTTTGCACCAGCTAACATAGAGCTAATGCTAAGGGAAATAATGCGTTTATTACGCAAAAATTTCTGGCACATTACCGTTGACGATACGTTGCGCCAAGCCTTCAGCAATGGCCGTCTTACCTACACCAGGTTCACCAATGAGAACGGGATTATTTTTAGTTCTACGGCTAAGTATTTGAATAACTCGTTGAATTTCTGTATCACGACCAATAACAGGATCAATTTTACCTTGTTTTGCGGACTCATTTAAGTCCGTAGCGAAATCAGTTAATTCACCTAAGTCGCCATTGTTATTCGCTCCTTCTTGACCACTATGATCACCATTAGTACTAGAGCCAAGAATATGACGAATCGCTTCAACTATATCGTCGGTACGAATATTCATAGCCCGTAAAAACCCAACTGCAACACCACCGCCGTCGCTGAGTAAACCAAGTAGAATATGCTCAGTACCAACGTAATTATGATTCATGCGATTAGCTACTTGAACAGCTAACTCAAGTACATTCTTAACACGTGGCGTCATATATATAGATGTTGCTTTTTTATTACCGCGGCCCACTTGCTCTTCTACAGCTTCAAAAATATCTTCTGTAACAATACCAAGCTCTTCTAAGGCCTTAGCAGCAACACCATTTTTAACCTTTGTCAGGCCGATGAGTACATGTTCAGTGCCTACATAGTCATGTCCCAACTCCAATGCGGCTTCTTGAGCAAAGGAAAGAACACGCTGTGCATCATCTGTAAATCGTTGCATCATACTATCACCTCATCTATCTATGTAAATTGTAATTATTTCTCTTCAAATATATGTAAACAATGGTAGGCTATACCATTGGAATAGCTGTTAATGTGAAAGCTTTTGACGGATTACCTTTGCCCGATAGCTATCACGCTCGATATCTGTTAGATTATCATTTCCTGCATACTTTGAAAGGAAATTAGGTCTAGTTATAGCAATCAACTCATTAAAGGAATCCTTACCCCATTGAGGTAAAATATTTAAGTCAACGCCTAACTGGATATCACTAAGCTTTGTTAAGGCCTCTTTACCATTTACACGGCGTGCATTCTGTAGGACTCCATAGGAGCGCCATAACACATCTTCTAAGCCTTCTTTATCATTATGTAATAATAACTGACGAGATTTTCGCTCTTCTGCAATAATCCCTTCTACAATCTTTGTTAATTGTTCTATTGTATCTTCTTCACTAGTACCCATGGTACGTTGGTTAGAAATTTGATATATATTTCCTAATGCTTCTGAACCTTCACCATATAATCCACGCACAGAGTAGCCCAACTGAATGATACTACGAATAAGGCGTGTAATTTTTTTCCAGATATAGTCAAGGCTGGTAAATGTAACATTACAGATGCTCGTAAACCTGTACCGACATTAGTTGGACAAGCCGTTAAATAACCAAATCGTTCATCAAAGGCATATGGATATTTTCCTTCAATAGCCTTATCGATTTTTAATATACGTTCATAAGCTACTTCTAATCTCAATCCAGAAACCATAGATTGAATTCGCAAATGATCTTCTTCATTTACCATAATCACAATTGATGCATCGTCAGAAACCACTAAGTTGCGGTACGGTAGTTTTTTTCCTCTAAAGCAGGGCTCATCAAATGTTTTTTTCAACCAATATGGCCCGTTCACGCTCACTTAATTGCTCAAGATTGATATTGGAGTATTGATGTCCATCTGCTTCTTTTTAAAGGTTGAAGTAAGCCTCTGGAAATAGTATTTACTTTTTCTAACGATGACATATCATTACGATTTGTAAATAATATCCCGTCAAAGTTTCTAGCCAGACGAATGCGACTAGAAATCACAATATGATCCGTTGCGTCCGTATCGAGTTGTAGCCATGAACTTAAAGGAGAGTCTAATATAGTATCTAACATAATAAGAACCTCCTATTCTTTATTGCCACCAATGATGGCTTCTAATTCTTTTTATTTTTATCTCTTAAGATAGCTGCATCTTCAAATTTCTCTGCTTGAATTGCCATCTCTAATTGATTACGCAATTGTTTAACTTCATACTTAGCTTTAAACACATTATTACCATGACTAGGAACTGACCCTTCATATTCAGAACTACCTTGCAAACGTTGTAATAACGGTTTTATTTCACTAGCAAAGGTTTCATAGCATCTATCACAACCAAACTTGCCTACCCTGATTAAACTCATCATAAGTAATACCACATTGAGGACACCGTTTAGATTGATGAGATTTTAATAAATTATCAGGATAGACCATATTTTTAAAGAAATCATTGGTAAAAAAGCTATCATCCCACATATCATTCATAAAAGGAACTATAGGGAGATAATTTTTCCCTCTTGTTGTAATGCTGTAGCACAAGTATTGCACAAATGTTGTTCCGTTTTTCTGATTATTTACAATATTTGTCATATGGATAGTAGCTTCATTTTTTTATGGCAATGATCGCATATCACTGATCATCACTCCTTCCGTAGTGTATCCACCATTGTTGCGTATAGCTCACGAATTGCATTATTTCGATGTTCAATATCAGTATTTTTCAATCAATGTAGCAAAAAGAATTATGCATCAATTGAGCCTCACGACGAGTAATTTTTTTCTGCTTGTAGTAATTGAAATAATGATTGGTCTACATCTTTTATATCAATTAAACGATCTACTGTATTTTTGACCTTCATAAATACGATAGGTTGTTACAGCTGGTAGAGAATCAGAACTTTCTGGATTTAATTTTTGTGATTCGAATATATCCACCTAATCCACGTCTTGATTCAACATCAAACCCACGCTCATTGGAAAAATCGCGTACTTAAAACATAACTAATTTGCGAAGGTGCACAATCTAACTCATCAGCTAATTCGTTACGCTTTTAAAAATTAATTTCTCTTGTTCTTCACGCATACGATCCAATATAAACTTTTTCTATTTTTATCAGCTATCATACTCATAAAAAAACACCTCTTTAACATTTTATTTAATATATATTTTGACTATTTGCTTTTTTTACATATTTCTATTATATTTGACTTTTTTTGACTTTAGTCAATATAAAGGTCAAATTTCTATACTATACATTTGACCTTTTAATACATCCCCCTATAATTGGACTTAATCTTAAATTATGGGTATAATAAATAAGATATATTTTTATGAAAGAAGGTGTTGTTATGGCAGAAGCATTAGGACAAGAACTGTTAATTGATTTATATTCCTGCGATGAAGATGCAATCTCATCCGCTACAGCTGTACAAGAAAGTGTAGCAACCGCATTTGATTTAGCTGACCTTGATGTTGATGAAATCAGTTGTCAAGTTATGGACGAGGAGATCGCCCTCCTATCTGTTGCACCAGGCTTTCACTTTACATTGCACACGTATCCTGCTCTAGGTTATGTGGCTGTTGATTTGTATTCTTTTGAGCAATCCTTACCGCTCACATTAATTATGAAAGCGTTGCGTAAATCTTTCAGAGCAGAAAAGGTAAAAGCAACAAGTGTACAACGTGGCGACTTTGGTAACGAACGCGATATGAAGCCACGTCGCAAAACCAAGATTACTACTCTTGGTCGTGTTTCTCGTACACGTATTCAACTCAAACAAACAGGTGGCAAATTGAAAAAACAAAGTGCTAAGGTTATCAAAACATTAGCTAAAAAAAGCGGCCTAAAAAAATAATACAAAAGGACTAACCTTATTGGTTAGTCCTTTTATTAGATAGATACAAAAAGGCTAGAGGAAATCCCTCTAGCCTTTTTAAGGTTAATATTTTATTTATAATAGCTTATCTACGAACCATCATTTCTTCAAGATCGAGAACATCAGCAATTTCATCAACATCATCACAGATGTACTCTGCATCGGCTTCTTTTAGTTCAGCTTCTGTACCATAACCATAAGTAACACCGATAGAAATACAACCAAGTTCGTTAGCTGCCTCTACATCATACTTACGATCGCCTACCATAAAGGCCAAACGACGACCATTTTCATCAGTTAAAGGATTTCCACAAAGTTTAAGAGCTTTTTCAAGAATCTCTTTCTTATGCAATAAACCGCTTTCATAATTAGCACCCACAATTACATCAAAGTAAGATGTTAATTCAAAGTGATCTAAATATCCTTAGCATAATGCTCAGGCTTTGCTGTAGCAACGGCAATAGTATATTGTTCTGTTTTGCATTTAGCCAACAAGTCTACAATATTCGGATACACTTGATTTTCAAATTTGCCGATTGTACCATATCGTTCGCGGAATTTAAAGTACGTTTCTTCCGCTTGGTCAAAGGTCATGCCACAATGCTCTTGAAAAGCATCTACCAATGGTGGTCCTAAAAATAATTGCAATGTTTCTTCATCAGGAACATCATAGCCAAAATGTTCCAATGCAAATTTAACACTTTTAAGAATACCTTCTTGAGAATCTGTTAAAGTTCCATCTAAATCAAATAATATTGTTTTCTTCATATTATTTCTTTAAAGCCTCTTTTAATGTATGCCATGCAAGAACCGCACACTTAACACGTGCTGGCATGTTAGAAATATTTTGCAATGCCATAGCATCTTCTAATTCTTCTAACTCATTTTCATCGGTAATTTCTTTTTTGATCATACCTAAGAAAATTTCTACCAAACGAAGAGCTTCCTCAACAGATTTCCCCTTAATGATATCAATCATCATAGATGCAGACGCTTGACTGATAGCGCAGCCAGAGCCTGTATAAGCAGCATCTTTAATAATGCCATCTTCTACGTTGAGTTGTAATGTTAGATCATCACCACAACTAGGGTTATGGCCATGTTCAGAATTTGTAAAATGAGCTAACTCATGTTTATTACGCTTATCTTGGTTATGTTCCAAAATAAGTTCTGTATATAATTGATCCATTTCCATTGATGGTAAATCTCCTAATCTTTAAAACCCATTACTGAACGAACAGTCTTCAATACTTCTAAGAATGCATCTAAATCTTCCTTACGAGTATATAAGTACATGCTTAGACGAGTAGATGCAGATACATTGTAGAATGCACCTAATGGTTGTGCACAATGGTGTCCAGAACGAACACAAATGCCTTTAGAGTCCAAAATCGTAGCTACATCATGAGGATGTACATCATCTACAGTGAATGCAATTACACCATGTTTTTCCTTAGGATTTTGAGAACCAATCACATGAACATGTGGTAATGCAACAATTTTAGGAAGAATATATGCTACTAGTTCCTCTTCATAAGCTTCAATAGCATCCATGCCAAATGATTCTAAATAATCAATTGCCGCATGTAAGGAAACGGCGCCATCAGCATTTGGTGTACCTGCTTCAAACTTATATGGAAGCTCATTGAATGTAGTAGTTTGTTCTTTTACATATTCAATCATATCCCCACCCAATAGGAAAGGTGGCATCGCTTCTAATAACTCACGTTTACCATAAAGTACACCAATACCTTGAGATGCACACATTTTATGACCAGAGAATACGAAGAAATCGCAGTCTAATTCTTGAACATCAATTTTTTTATGAGGTGTAGATTGAGCACCATCGAGAACTACTACAGCACCTACGGAATGCGCTTTTTCAGTTAATTCCTTTACAGGGAATTCCATACCAAGCACATTACTAACATGAGCAAAGGCAACAATTTTAGTGTTCTCATCAATTTTATTGATTTCACCATCTTTTAAATGCCCATGTTCATCAAGGTACATATATTCTAAGGTTGCCCCTGTTTGTTCTGCTACATATTGCCATGTTACAAGATTGGCATGATGTTCCGCAACAGTAATGACAATCTTGTTACCTTTCTTCACATTATGAAGACCATAGCTATGAGCAATCAAGTTCATAGATTCTGTACTATTACGTGTAAATACAACTTCTTCACGCTCACGAGCATTGATAAATTCAACTACGCGATCACGTGCATTTTCATAGTCTTCAGATGCTTCAATAGCTAAAATATGAGAGCCACGATGTGGATTACCATTACGTTGTGTCATATGTTCCACAACACGATCAATTACGGATTGTGGAATTTGTGCAGTAGCACCGCTATCTAAATAGATAACGCGGTGCCCATTATGCTCTTTATGTAGTATAGGAAAGTCTTTATATGCTTCTGCAATTGGTCTCATAAAAACGCCTCTTTAAATTTTATTACGTACAGCTGCTAACGCTGCTTCTTCAATCGTTTCATCACCAATGCGATCAATAATAGGTCGAATCATAGATTCTACAATGATATGTTTTGCTTCTACTTCACTAAAGCCACGGCTCATGATATAGAACAATTTATTATGATCAATTTGGCCTGCACTCGCTGCATGATTGCCCACTACATTATCTTCTTTACACAATAATAGAGGTAAAGAAACAGATTTTACAGTTGGATCTAACAATAAGCAAGTATCTTCTTCCGCACCTTCAGAAGCTGTTGCACCATGAAGGAAATCAAGAGTACCACGGAAAGATTTTTTAGAATTGCCACTAAGCGCACCTAATGTATGAATATCACTGAAGGATTTTTTACCACCATGACTCATAATCATGGAGATATCAAATTTTTGCTCTTCGTTACCAAGATAAGCAATATCATGAACCATACGAGATTCTTGACCTACTAAATCATGATAGTAGTTCAAAATATTTTCGCTACCACCAAGTTCAATGTTAATATATTCTACATCTGCTTTATCTTCTAATTTTGTATAACGATGTTCGATATGTTGTACATGTTCAGGTAAAAGATTTACCTTTTTCACTACAACTTTACCGCCTTCTTTTACATCGTATTCATTTAGATAACTAACATTTGTTAAAGCTTCACCAGCGCCAGTTACATAGAATTGTACCTCTAGTTCTGCCCCTTCACCAACGATGAATTGGAAACGGTTAGCTACACGTGCATTAGCATCAATGCGGATACCTACAACTTCCTTTCCCTTAGCAGGTATATTGATAGCATAACCTTCCGCTTTTTCCACTAATACTTGAACAGCTTCTTTATTGGCACCTTCATAATTACCATCTAGCAATGCTGTACCAGCAGGTAATGGTGAAAGTATATTTTGATTCGCTTCCACAGCGATGGATTGTACAGATGTATCTTCTCCAGCTAGAGAGCTTACAGTATGGTTAACACGCAACCATCTGAATGTCGGTCTAGGGAGTTCATTAAATAGTAATTCGCTCATAATTCCTCCTTAACCGATAGAACCTTCTAATTCAAGATTGATTAGATTGTTCATTTCTACAGCATACTCAAGTGGTAATTCTTTGGAGATTGGCTCAACGAAACCACGAACGAGCATTGCACGAGCTTCTTCTTCGCTAATACCACGTGTCATGAGATAGAAAATCGCTTCGTCGGAAATACGACCGATTTAGCTTCATGACCTAAATCCACATTATCGTTTTCTACGATAATAGCTGGAATTGTATCAGATTGAGACTCTGCATCAAGCATCAAGGATTCACAAGATACAGTCGCTTTGGAATGTTCTGCTTTAGGGCCAATTTTCAAAAGGCCACGGTAAATAGCAGCACCACCGGATTTGGAAATAGATTTAGAGTTTACATTACTAGTTGTGTAAGGAGCATTATGAACTACCTTACAACCAGTATCAAGGAATTGTCCTTCGCCAGCAAATGTTACACCTGTGAATTCAGCATGTGCACCTTCACCATTAAGGATACTCATTGGATACAAGCAAGATACTTTAGAACCAAAGGAACCAGATACCCACTCAATAGTACCACCTTTACCTACTACACAACGCTTTGTATTAAGGTTGTACATGTTTTTGGACCAGTTTTCAATTGTAGAATAACGCAATGTAGCATTATCCTTTACAACAATTCAACGGCACCGGCATGAAGGTTAGATACGTCGTATTTAGGAGCAGAACAACCTTCGATGAAGTGCAATTTAGCCCCTTCTTCTACGATGATCATAGTATGTTCAAACTGACCAGCACCTGGTGCATTCAAGCGGAAATAGGATTGCAATGGAATCTCTACTTGTACGCCTGCTGGAACATATACAAAGGAACCGCCAGACCAAACGGCACCATGAAGAGCAGCCCATTTATGATCTGTAGGTGGAATCAATGTCATCCAGTATTTTTTTACGATTTCTTCATGCTCATGAAGTGCAGTTTCAATATCAGTATAGATAACGCCTTGTTTAACAAGATCTTCTTGAATACTGTGGTATACAACTTCAGAGTCATATTGAGCACCAACACCTGCAAGAGATGTTTTTTCCGCTTCTGGAATACCTAAGCGGTCAAAAGTACTTTTAATTTCTTCTGGAACTTCGTCCCAGTTTTCTTTCATATCTACTTTTGGCTTAACATAAGTATGGATATTTGCCATATCTAAGCCAGTAATATCAGGAATCCAATTTGGAATACCCATGCGATTGTAGATTTCTAAAGATTTCAAACGGAAGTCAAGCATCCATTCAGGTTCATTTTTATTAGACCAAATTTCACGGATAATATCTTCTGTTAAACCAGCATCAGAAATATAAGAATATTCAAAGTCATTCTTAATATCGTAGACACCACGGTCCATATCCGCGACTTGGGTTTTCTTTCTTTCTTCCATTGTGCCTCCTATGCTAATGCTTTGTATGCGTCGTAACCTTTTTCTTCGATTTCACGTACAAGAGAAGCATCACCAGTTTTAACGATCTTACCATTGATCAATACATGAACGAAATCAGGTTTTAATTTTTGCAAGATTTGGTTATGGTGAGTGATGATCAATACAGCATTTTCTTCGTTGTGGAAACGTTGTACACCTTCAGATACGATACGAACCGCATCTACGTCAAGGCCGGAGTCTGTTTCATCAAGAATAGCCAATTTAGGATTTAAAATGGACATTTGAAGAATTTCATTTTTCTTGCGTTCACCACCGGAGAACCCTTCATTTACATAACGTTGTGCATAAGATACATCGAAGGATAATTCATCCATTTTTTCTTTCAATTCTTTTTTGAAAGATAAAGCACGTACATTTTTACCAGTAATTGTAGATTTCGCAGTACGGATGAAGTTTTCTACTGTAATGCCAGGAATAGAAATTGGATTTTGGAAGGACATAAAGATACCTGCTTTCGCACGATCATTTACTGCATCTTCCGTAATATCTTTACCATCAAAAACAATAGAGCCGCTATCTACAGTATATGTAGTGTTACCCATAATAGCATTGGCAAGTGTAGATTTACCTGCACCATTTGTCCCCATTACAACATGGATTTCACCTTTATTAATTGTTAAGTTGATACCTTTTAAGATTTGTTTACCTTCAACGGATACCTTTAAATCTTTTATCTGAAGTAATTCAGCCAAAATGTTCACTCCTTCTCATAATGTATGTATTAATAAGAAACATACAAGCATTATATGTAAAACGTATATATTGACACATATAAAAAGGCGGTACGCACTAACGTGAATACCGCCGTAATTCTCGCCAACTTAGCAAGTATGTGCATAACAATCTATAATCATTATACATTCTTATCTAAATGATAGCAAGATATTCCTACTAAAATATACAGGAATTAAAAGAATATCATATATTACATATATTGATAGGTTTTTATTAATATTCATTCTCATCCTATTCGATTCTCAATATTAAATTATAGGTTAGAGAAATCGAGGGTGCCAAACAAATCATCATATGTTTCAGCACGACGAATTTGTGTAACAGAACCGTCTTTATGCAATAACAACTCAGCTGAGCGCAATTTACCATTATAGTTGAAGCCCATGGAGTGACCATGCGCACCAGCATCATGAATGATGATACGATCGCCAATATCGATTTTTGGCAACTCACGTTGAATAGCAAATTTATCATTGTTTTCACATAAAGAACCAGTTACATCGTACACGTGATCCTTAGGTGCATTTTCTTTGCCCATTACAGTAATATGGTGGTAAGAACCATATAAAGCTGGACGCATAAGGTTTGCCATACAGGAATCTAAACCGATGTAGTGACGATAAATATCCTTTTTGTGAATTGCTGTAGAAACTAAGTAACCAAATGGACCTGTAACCATACGGCCACATTCATAAGCCAATGCTACATCACCAAGGCCATTAGCTACAAGAATTCTATTATAGGCCTCTTCTACACCTTTACTAAGTGCATTGAAATCTACTGGTGTTTGTTCTGGTTTATAAGCAACACCTACACCACCACCAAGATCGATAAACTCAACATTGATGCCTAGTTCATTTTTAATATCTACTGCTAGATTGAAGCAAAGTTCAGCAGTGCCAACTAAGCCATCAATATCAAGCTCGTTAGATACAACCATTGTATGGATACCAAAATGTTTTACACCTTTAGCTTGCAACTGTTTATAAGCTTCAAGAATCTGTTCACGTGTCATACCATATTTAGCTTCTTCAGGAAGGCCGATAATTGTATTACCCCCTTCTTTTAAGGAGCCTGGGTTATAACGTACGCAGAATGTATCAGGCAAAGAACCATGATTTTTTTCTAAATATTCAATATGAGTAATATCATCAAGATTGATGATAGCACCTAATTCAAGTGCTTTTTTATATTCCACATATGGTGTGTCATTAGATGTGAACATAATATCATGACCTGTAATGCCCACTTTTTCACATAGCATTAACTCTGCTAAGGAAGAACAATCGGCACCTACACCAAGCTTTTGTAATACACGCATAATATATGGATTAGGAGTTGCTTTTACAGCAAAATATTGTTTGAACCCTTTATTCCAAGAAAATGCATTAATGAATGCTTTCATATTTTCAATGATACCTTCTTCATCATAAATATGGAATGGCGTTGGGTATTGGGCAATAATATTTTCTAATTGTTCAGCTGTAAACGGAACTGTTTTTGTGTTCATAATAACCTCGCTATACAAATAAAAGACCCATCAAACGATGAGTCTATTATCCTAATTATTATTTAAATAAAGCTTTATCAAGGCTATAGCGACCTGCGCCAGCGAAGAACAACATAAGAGCACCGAAGCCCATTTGAGATGGATAATCCCAGCTAAAGAAACTACCACTAAGATTTAATGTCGTTGCTATTGCTAATGTACCCTATGAGTAACAAAAGATCCAATTCGTGTAAATAGACCAATTACTATAAGTACACCACCTATCATTTCTGCATATGCGGCCATAGTACCTAAAATTTCATAACCACCAGGTACACCTAATGGTGCCAACATAGCTCCAACTTTATAAAGGCCTTCAGCACCGCTCAAGTACTTTTAAATATCCATGATAAAAACATGGAAATACCAAGTGCCAAACGGTAAACTAAGAGGCCAAAATTAATATAATTAGGTTTACTTTTAAAAATAAAGCTTAACATAGTAATCCTTCTTTCAAACCAAAACAAAAATCGAAATAATTCGATATCGTTATTATAGTGGAGAAAAACTACCATGTCAAACTAGACTCAATATTAAATTCTATAGAATTATAACATATGTGGTATACAAAATCAATTTTATCGATTTGATAAACCACATATAATCTTCTAATTTAATACCTAAAAAAAGTCAAGAAATATTCTGTACCTATTTAATACAAAAAAACCATTTAATTTTTCAGATATATAAAAATAATCCTAATGAAAAAGTGAACATAAAGTTCCTAATTCATTAGGATTATTCTAAATTTTATAGATTATGCGCTAAGCAGTTGATTACATCATACCGCCCATGCCACCCATTGGAGGCATTGCAGGTACTGCAGCATTTTCTTCTACTTTGTCAGCTACGATTGTTTCAGTAGTCAATACAAGAGATGCGATGGATGCAGCATTTTGAAGCGCAGAACGTGTTACTTTAGCAGGATCCACGATACCAGCTTTAACCATGTCGATATATTCTTCAGTCAATGCGTTGAAACCAACACCAGCTTCTGTATTTTTTTAACTTTTTTTCTACTACAACGGAACCTTCAAGACCAGCATTGTAAGCGATTTGACGAAGAGGTTCTTCTACTGCACGTTTAACAAGGTTAATACCAGTTTGAACATCACCAGTAGCTTCCAATGTGTTCAATGCAGGGATGATATCGATGAATGTAGTGCCACCACCAGCTACGATACCTTCTTCAACAGCAGCGCGAGTTGCGTTCAATGCATCTTCGATACGAAGTTTTTTATCTTTCATTTCAACTTCTGTAGCAGCACCTACTTCAATAACTGCAACACCACCGGATAATTTTGCAAGACGTTCTTGTAATTTTTCACGGTCGAATTCGGAAGTTGTTTCTTCTACTTGTGCACGAATTTGGCTTACACGTTTAGCAATTACATCTTTATCGCCTACACCATCGATGATTGTAGTTTCATCTTTAGTGATGCGAACTTGACGAGCTGTACCAAGATCAGTAAGTTCTACAGAATCAAGTTTGCGGCCCATATCTTCAGTAATTACAGTACCACCAGTCAAAATAGCGATATCTTCAAGCATAGCTTTACGACGGTCACCGAAGCCAGGAGCCTTTACAGCTACTGCTTTGAAAGTACCACGCAAGCGGTTTACTACCAATGTAGCCAATGCTTCACCTTCTACATCTTCAGCGATGATAAGAAGTTCTTTACCTACTTTTACCACTTTTTCAAGTGTTGGCAACATATCAGCGATAGCACTGATTTTACGGTCAGTAATCAAGATGTATGGGTTATCCATTACAGCTTCCATACGGTCAGGATCAGTTACCATGTATGGGGAAATGTAACCACGGTCAAATTGCATACCTTCTACTACGTTTAATGCAGTTTGCAAGCCTTTGGATTCTTCTACAGTGATAACGCCGTCGTTACCTACTTTTTCCATAGCTTCAGCAATTAAGCCACCAATTTCTTCGTCAGCAGCGGATACACTTGCAACTTGAGCGATTTCAGCTTTACCAGAAACTTTAATGGAACGTTTTTTAATTTCTTCAACCAAAGTTTTAACTGCTGTTTCAATACCTTTTTTCAAGATCATTGGGTTAGCACCAGCTGCTACGTTGCGCATACCTTCTTGGATCATAGCTTGAGCCAATACTGTTGCAGTAGTAGTACCATCACCTGCTACGTCGTTAGTTTTAGTAGCAACTTCTTTAACTAATTGAGCGCCCATGTTTTCAAATGGATCTGGAAGTTCGATATCACGAGCAATAGTTACACCATCATTTGTGATCGTTGGGGAACCGAATTTTTTATCCAATACAACATTACGACCTTTTGGTCCCAATGTAACTTTTACAGCGTTTGCCAATTGATCAACGCCACGACCTAAAGCGCGACGAGCTTCTTCATTAAACAAGATTTCTTTTGCCATATGTATTACCTCCTAGATAATATCAGTATCTAATGTAAGGGAATGTATATGCCCGCAGGCAATATAGAATGTATCAATAGTATGTTTAGCTCTATACAGATATATTAGCTATTATAGTACTGCTAAGATATCGCGTTCGCTAATGATCAAATGAGTAGCGCCATCGATTTCTAATTCGCTACCAGCATATTTTGCGAACATAACAGTATCGCCAACTTTAACTTCTGGAGCTACACGTTGACCATTGTCATAAACTTTACCAGCACCTACAGCTACTACTACGCCTTCTTGAGGTTTTTCTTTTGCTGTATCAGGAAGGAAAATACCACTTTTAGTTTTTTCTTCTTTTGCTTCTAAACGGATAAGAACGCGGTCAGCTAATGGTTTTAACATATGATGTCACTCCTTATTTACTAGTTATTATTTACAATTCATTAGCACTCTAAGTAGTCGAGTGCTAATCACATGTATTATTATAACCTATGTCAAAAAATAAATGCAAGTAGAAATTTTTGATTTTTTTGACTTTTTTTAGTTTTTTTATTTGATGTTAGACACAAAAAAACTAGTATAAGTTTTTGATTCTTATACTAGTCTTTTGTATCTATTTTGAAACTTGATTAATTAATGCTTTACAGATATTAACAATACTATCTCGTTTCTTCATACTTAAAGCACGAATGCGATTATAGGCTTCCTCTTCTGATATAGAGTATAGCTCCATCAATATACCGGTCCCTTTTTGAATGATTTTACGATCTTCTAATGATTGTTCTAATTCAGCCATTTTTTCGCGTAGCTCAGCATCACTATAATAACGCCCTAATGCCATTTCTAAGGTTGGAACCAATTGTTCTTCACGAACAGGCTTAATTAAATATCCATATACGCCAGATTCTCTAGCCTTATTTATTAAATCCTGTTGACTATAACTAGTTAATAGAACTACAGGTGCTTCATGGTGAAAGCCAATTTGACGTGCTGCTTCAATGCCATCTAATTCTGGCATTTTTACATCCATTAGAACAATATCAGGTTTATATTCTTTGCAAAGCTTGATGGCTTCAACACCATTAGTCCCTTCTGCCACAACTTCATGACCACAGGATTCAATAATATCGCGTAGATCCATACGTATAAGGGATTCATCATCCACTATTAAAACGCGCATTTACTTCTCCTTCTTCATATGTATTGTCACTAGAACACCGGTATCAGTATTTTTAACAGATAGACGCCCTTTTAACTCATGGGTAACTAAATTATTAATAATAGTTAATCCTAATCGCTTATTCGAGTTAATAGAGAAATCTTGAGGTAATCCTTTTCCCGTATCAGAAAAATCTAATACAATATATTCCTCTAATTCCGAAACAGCTAGACGAATCTCCCCTGCTTTACCATCTAAACCATGTTCAAGGCTATTAGTAATTAATTCATTAGTTATGAGGGATACATAACTTGCCATATGAGAGGAAATTAATATATCTTCTCCACTATAGGTAAAGGTAACCTCTTGGTCTTGTCGAATCATACTCATGCGCAACAAACGACATAACTCGTCATAGATTGACCGAATACCAATATAATCCTCATCATAATGGGACACAATATCGTGAACCAAAGCCATACTTTCAATACGATTGATTCCCTCTTGTAAGGCTTGTTTAACTTCTGGCAGGCTAGAACGTCTTGCTTCCATACGTAGTAATCCCGCTACGGTTTGTAAATTGTTTTTTACACGGTGATGAACCTCTTTGATAATAGAATTCTTTACCAACAATTCTTGTTGCTGCTTACTTTCACGGGTACAATCGTGAAGCACGAGAAAACAACGTGTTTCATTGCGTCCCATAGCAATAGGAATCATATGCTGACGAATTACCATATCTTGATAGATTTCTTCACTAGTGTATATGGTTCTATCATCCAACACTTGTTGTATGGCAGAAATCTTAAGGTACTGCTATAAATTGATGACCCTACTAGTCGTCGATCAAATCCAAGTAAATCTACTAATTGTATAGCCGACTCATTACCATAGAGAATTCTATGAGAATCATCGAAGATGATTAAACCATCGAAATAAGAAATTGGCTCATACGATTGTATTTGCTCATCTGTAGCTGTTAGCATGAGACGTTGCATCGTATCAGATAAGATATATTCTTGTTCATATTGATTTTTTTTAATAGACGGAGATACTGTAAAAGCTATCCCCCCAATAATACGACCACCATTGTCGACAACAGGAAAAACATGTTGTCGTTGATCATGCTCTACCCCAATAAGAGGTTGACCATTTCCCATCATAGAATGCCACGTATTATTTCCTTTTATTTGTCGAGTAATAACACCTTGCTCGCTCCGTTCAATGCATAGCATATCTGCACGTTGCTGCATATCACCTTGTGATTTTTCTAGAAGAGGCGTAAAAATCTGTATCCTTTGACGGGTCAATGACTCGCCAAAGGATATAAGTTTACTAATATGCTCTAGTAATGAGGTTTGTAAGGGACCTAATCGTGTTGTATTTAAAATATCTTGACCGATATCCACAATTAAACCTCTTTCCAAGATACATGACCAATTTCAACACTTGGCTTTGCATTCAATGTTAAATCGGCGAATTTACCAGCTTGAGCCATATAATAGGCACGACAACCAATCATAGCAGCATTATCGGTGGACAGAATTTTATGAGGCTTGTAATAGGTAAAGCCTTCTTCCTTACACATAACCTCTAAGGCTTGTTGTAAGCCTTTATTAGCAGAAACACCACCAGCTATAGTAATACGAGTTTCGCCCAATGTGCGTGCGGCATCTCGCGTTTCTCAACCAGTACATCAACAATAGCCTTTTGGAAGGACGCGGCAACATCGGCTTGGTTAATAGGTTCATTCTTTTGTTGCTTGCTATTTAAATAGTTTAATACAGCAGACTTTAAACCACTAAAACTAAATTCAAAATTACCAGGTTCACTTAAAGCCTTTGGAAATTCAATAGCATCTGGATTACCTTCAAGGGCAAGTGCATCAATATGAGGGCCACCTGGATAAGGGAAGCCCATAACACGAGCAATTTTATCAAATGCTTCACCCGCTGCATCATCACGAGTCTGACCAAGAATATCAAATTCTTCGTACCCTTTTACATGAACTAGCATGGTATGACCACCAGATACGACGAGGCTCAAAAATGGAGGCTCTAATTCTGGATTAGCTAAGAAATTAGCAAAAATATGACCTTCCATATGGTGAACTGGCACCAAAGGGATGCCTGTAGCAAAGGATAAACCCTTTGCTGCTGCTACACCTACCAATAATGCACCAACAAGGCCGGGACCATAGGTAACACCAATGTGGTCAATATCTTGTAAGGTCACATTCGCATCTCGTAGCGCTTGATCTATAACAGGTATAACTTGTTCTATATGGTGACGCGATGCGATTTCTGGCACAACGCCACCAAATTTTCTATGAATTGGCACTTGGCTAGAAATAACATTAGATAAAACAGTTCGTCCATCCTTTAAAACAGAGGCTGATGTTTCATCACAGCTACTTTCCAAGGCTAATGTGTGTAAATACTCATTCTATTTCCTCTGAAACAAGAGACATAATATAAGCATCCTCTTTTGGCTCTGAATAATAATCTTTACGAATCCCTTTAACAGAAAACCCAAGATTTCTATACATTGCTAAGGCAGGTAAATTAGATATGCGTACCTCCAAGAAGATTTCGTGCATACCTCTCTTGAAACATTCATCTATTAATTGTTTAGTAAGTTCTGAGCCATATCCCTTACCACGAGCAGAAGGAATAATGGCAATATTTGTTATTTGTCCTTCATCATATACGAGCCAAGCACCAGCATAACCAACAATATGATTGTCTTCGCAAATAACCATATATAATTTATTATCTGCCCCTTCAAGTTCAGCAAGTACAGATTCCAAACTCCATGGAACTGAAAAGGACTGCTGTTCTATATCATAAATGACCTGAGCATCATCGATGGCCGCTAACCGAATCTCCATTATTCTGCTCCTGCCGCTTCAGTCACTACCACAGTAGGATTTTGGTTTAACATTTCAGGATTATCCTTATGTCGCTCCTCCCATAACACCTCTGCCTCAGAGCGACGAATATAGTAAGGAACCATATCCATTGGATCGCATATCTCTTCACGTTCTACCAATTCACGACCTGCTAATAGTAAAGAGCTTGCCTTTGGAATACGTTGTGAAATATCTAGCACAGTCAAATTAGTATCGCTTTCCTCTAAGAGCTTTTCAATACGCTTGATACCATCCCCTAAGAATAGGACCTCTTCCTTTGTTTCTCTAAATTTATCTAATAAATCACTAGCAGCAATAACAAATGGATCCTCTTTACATACCAGTTTGTTATTTCATATCTATATAAACCAGCATATACATGCTTCTTCTGAGCATCGATAACAGTACAAATTGTACGATTTGTATATGAAACATTACGAGCTAAGCTGTCCATTGTCATCACACCATATAATGGAATTTGTAAGGCGTAAGCCATTGCTTTTGCAGTCCCCATGCCAATACGCAATCCAGTGAAAGAACCAGGCCCGATACTAACGATAATACCTTTTAACTCATTCTTTTTTACTTGAGAGGCACGCAATAACATATCAATATGAGGTATTAGTTGCTCAGAATGAGTTAATCCAGCTTGGATAGTCAACTCACCAATAAGGTTATGTTCATCCATTAAGGCCACACTCGAAACGAGTGAGCTTGTCTCAATTCCTAACCACATATGGGCCTCCTATTTCTACTAAATCACCCTCTGAAAGGTAATCACTACCTAATGTGATAGATCGGCTTGTATCATCAATGCGCGTCAAATAAATCCATAATGTTTCATCTGGTAATTCATCTGGGAATTTATCCGCCCATTCCACAATGGATACGCAATCCTCTGTATATTCGTAGAAGCCAATATTTTCAAGCTCGCTTATATCATCCAAACGATATACATCAAAATGATATAAATGTGTTCTATCCACATCATAAGTATTCATGATTGCAAAGGTAGGACTTGTAATCTCCTCTGTAACTCCAAAGCCTTTCGCAATGCCTTGGGATAGGTGTGTTTTTCCTGTCCCTAAATCACCAATTAAGGCAATACATAAAGGTTCTCCGCTTTGTTTGACCCATCTGCCTAATAACTGTCCAAATTGTTGTGTATCTTCTACTGTATGAGTTTCTAATTGAACATGTGCCTTATGATTCATGAAAATGATTATATCCTTTCGCTTCTATGGTCTTAATCGTTTTATCCGGTGTTACCATCTGAACATGACATGGTCCAGATATAACTTCACCGATTATAGTAATGCCAGATAAATTCTCTAATTTAGGAATCAATGCTTTAGGCACCGTAAATACTAGTTGAAAATCCTCACCACCATATAATGCATAATCCACTGGATTAGTCTGTAAATACTTAGCTAATTCATAAGTTTCTTCATGAAGTGGAATAGCTTTTTTTCCTCTATAACAATGGATACGTTACTAGCCGATGCAATTTCATTTAATTCACTACCAAGACCATCACTAATATCATTCATACTATGAACTCCCAGTTGTCTCAATTGTTGACCTAATTCAATTTGTGGATCAGGTCGTTGATGACCAACCTTCGTCATAGTATAGCTATCTAAATTATAGGATAATGCACCTAAACCTGTGGCAGCATAACCTACATAATTTGTAACACCCACAAGATCGCCCACTTGCGCACCGCTACGCATAACGGCAGTTCCTTTTGGAACATCTCCAATAATCGTTACAGTCCATACCATAGGTCCTTCTGTACGTACTGTATCACCACCAAGTATATTAACATGGTATCTTGCGCATTGATCTTTAATGCCTCTATAGATTTCATCTAGAATAGCAGTATCAACATATTCAGGTGCTGCCACAGATAACACTATTTGTCGAGGATCCCCTCCCATAGCAGCAATATCACTTAAGTTAGCGGTCATGAGACGATAGCCGACATCATAAGGTTTCATATAGCGAAAGCTAAAATGAACACCTTCCACCATCGTATCTGTACTAATTAGTTGATCTGTTTCATCTGTAACACGATACACTGCGCAATCATCACCAATCCCTGTAATTACAGTGCTCGGATCATGTATTGTATCATTTTGAATGTGGCTTATGAAATTAAATTCCCCTACATCTTTTAATTGCATCTCATCACCTGGCTTCCGATTAGTATACATATTGTATTGTAACATATATAAAAGACAACAAAAATAGCAGATAGTTGATATATCAACTATCTGCTATCAATGAGCCTAATATAATTATTTTTTAATTAGGTTTGTCATCCGTTTAACTGGATCTTTCGTATCAAAGGAACCTACAGTAGGAACCTTTTTACCATTGCTAACGAAGAGAACACCATTAATGTTATCAAAGGATGTCAATGTATTTACAATGGCAGCCATTTGTAATTTAACAGTTAAGTCCCCACCATTACCTTTTACGAAAGCGTCATTCACTTCTACAGAAGCAATACCGTCCTTTACAGTAACAGATGTGATTTGAATATCCTTAGAGAATACTGGATATTTTTGTGCTCTATCAGCTTTTAACATCGCTAGAAGAGCGGCTTTAGGCGTTACTTTATCCGCCTCCATCTCAACGGTTGATTGTGTTACCCCTGAGCCATCCTCTGTTGGAACAAAGAAGGCCATCTTAACCTTTTCTTGAGATACTTTCGTTGTTTCTGCATCCTTATTGACTTTCGTCTCTTGCACAGGTTCACTTTTACCTGTTGTAGGAGCTTGATTAGGTGTACAACCTGCTACAAATGCAAGCAAGCCTACACAGAGGATCGACAGAACTTGTTTACGTAATTTCATCGATTAACCTCCAAAGTAACTAGCAATACCATTGGCAATGCGATTAGCAAAGTCTTCTTGTGTTTGAGGAGATTGCAATACACGTTCTTCATTAGGATTGGAAATAAATCCAAGCTCTACAAGAATGGCAGGCATATTAGTATGTCTTAATACATACAAGTTGCCTTCTTGAATGCCACGGTCACCATTGAATCCTGGTACACTAGCAATTTGAGATTGTACCTTTTGTGCTAAACGAGCATCATTACCTGTTTTAGCATAGTAGTATGTTGCAATACCACCAACACTTGGATTGTTAAATGCGTTAATATGCACGCTGATGAGCGCATCAGAATTGCTACGGTTCGCTACATTAACACGAGCGCCTAATTCATCAACACCACTTGCATTAGGACCATATACGTCTACATCTGTAGTACGAGTCATAAGCACTTTAGCGCCACGATTTTCTAAGGCTTTTTTCAAGTACATAGAAATCGGTAGTGTAATATTTTTCTCTTGTACACCATGTGGTCCAACGGCACCAGAGTCACTACCACCATGACCTGGGTCAATAGTAATTGTCTTGCCAGATAAACCACCACTAATAGAATACTTGCCAGATCCTGTGGGCATATTTTTCGCAGGATGTGCAGAAGGAGATGGACGTTTACCATAGTAAGCAGGTTTAGCTACCACACCTTTTTTCTGTACATCTACAACGATGCGATACGGTTTCTTATTAACCGTATCTTTCTTTAGGGAAAATACCTTTACATCACTCGTATCGATAGATGAAGGTGTCTTGATTGTTACCTTCACATCTCTGCCATCCTCTGTAAGTCTTGCAGAACTAGCTATGCTAGAGTCCATATTAATATTCGCTTTAGCAGTTTTTAGCTTTGTGTTATTTAAGGTAACAGTCGTCGTTTTCCCATCTTTGCTAATCGATGCAGATGCTTTCACAGGTGCTGATAAATCCATTACCATACGAACATATGGTACAGGTGCATCAGTTCGTGTCACCCATCGAGCATCTTCAAGATTAGCTGCCTTTGCTTGAGTCAAGAATAGAGGTAAAGCCATCAAGACAGCAAGGCACATAAAAAATAGTTTACGCAATACATTCACTCCAATCTAACTGACATACGTAGTGTCCAAACCATAGAGATGAGTCGATGATCTCTTTGTGAATCAAAGTCTCATCGTTCCAATCTATCCATAAACTAATGTTAGATTATAGATAGATTATTTCATACAAACATGAAGATTAGTATGCCGATTATACATATTACTATATAAAGTCTTTATACAGTAAACACAAAAATCAGTTGCTTAAAATTATTTTTTGTGCTATACAATCGATACTAACGTTCAGTTGTAATTTGCCATTCATTCCCATCCGTACTAATGTGAATACGTCCCATCGTATCTGTACGGTAAATGGCAATATTGTTCTCCTGCAAACGACGCAATGTTATATCGTGAGGATGACCATAACTATTATACATGCCATTTGAAATTAATGCACTTTCTGGTTTAATAGATTTCAAAAAATCTTCAGAGCTACTTGTGCGAGAACCGTGATGTCCTACCTTAAGAACACGAGCAAACAGTCTAGAGTTCTGCTCTTTTATGAGTTTTTTCTCTTCTTGTAGTTCTGCATCACCAGTAAAGAGCATAGAGAATTTACCAAAAATCAATTTACCTACGATAGAGTTATTATTAAGATCTGGCGCCCCTTTTTTATCTGTTAAAGGTTCCGCCCATGGTGCATATACTACAAATACAGCACCGTGACCAAAATCAACTACATCTCCACTACGCAATGTGGAGCGTTGAATTTTATTTTTATCAATCCATTTCTCATAGGTTTTATACATATTATTATCAACAGAAATGCCATCATCATACACATGTTCAATGGGCATAGCTTTCGCAATAGCATAGAAGCCACCCATATGATCAGCATGTGGATGTGTAATGATAATATTTTTAACTTAGTAACACCCATAGATTTTAACTGAGCTACAATATTTTCACGATGCTCTATGTCACCTGTATCGATCATACTATATTCATCGCCAACCTTAAGCAGTATAGCATCCCCTTGACCGATATCTAACATATATACGTCTAGATGGCCTTCAGGGTTCGTTTGCTTAGTATCGATAGAATAGCCTTCATTTGTACTAGAACTAGTCTGAGATGCTGCATTAGCTACATCTTTATTTGTACATCCTGCAATAGCAAAAATTGGAATACATAGCACTAATAAAAAGGCTATAAAGCGTTGTATTTTATTTGTCATTCTTATTCTCCCAATAATTCACTAATGACACAGCCTATAGAAGTACTTACATCACTAGGTGTATATCCCCAAGTTTTCGTATCACTTAGTATATCTGCACTGCGGCTATGTACATAGACCCCTAAAATGGCACTATCCTGTAAGGAATAGCCTTGGCTGATAAAGCCTGCAATAACTCCGGTTAATACATCCCCCATACCGCCAGTTCCCATACCAGCGTTTCCAATAGTATTAACATATACTGTACCATCAGGTAGTGCTACAACAGAAGGAATTCCTTTTAGAACAAGTACTACCTGATGAGCCTTAGCAAATGCTCGTGCCAATGTAATATAGTGACATTCAATCCATTTTATAGGCAAATCAATAAGTCTACTAAATTCACCTAAATGAGGTGTCATCACGCAATATGGTAACTGTCGTTCCATCTTATATATAGACTCAACCTTACCATCTCGCAATGCATCTTTATCTACAGATCCCACATGACCTAATGCATATAACGCATCAGCATCAATGACTAGAGCACCTTCATAGCAATCAATAACATGATTTACTAAATCCGGAATATCTATTGTACGTCCCAAACCGGGACCAATAGCGACTACTTGACGACCTTCATAAATGGAGTGGTTTTCATTGATAGAGGTAACCATCACTTCTGGTATGATACGTCCTTGTACTGCCCGTTTAATTATCTCAGGAACACATAATGTAACTTTACCAGCACCACTATGAACAGCAGCTTCTGCACTTAACATAGGGGCTCCCACCATATCACTAGAGCCACCAACAATTAGGGTATTTCCATTTACTCCTTTATGAGCCATTGGAACTCGATAATTAATCAGTGTTTCTGCTAAATCTGAATCAATAGTTATAGTGCTATCACGATTAACTAATACTTGCTGCCAAGGAGCTCCTAAAGGGGCAACAATAACTGTTCCTCCTATAGCCTTGCCAGGATACAACAATAGACCTTGTTTTATAGCACCAAAGGTTACTGTATAATCATAAGACAATGTGCCCTCTGAGATTTGACCAGAAGTTGCATCAACACCTGCAGGTACATCAATAGCCCACAAATCAAATTATATTGACTACGCATAGTATCAATAACGTGTAATATATCTATTGTCGTATCTCGAAGACGTCCAGCTAACCCTGTTCCCATAATGCCTTCTACAACTATAGCTACATTTGACCAATCATTGAAATCATCAAACATATCAATGATACAGCCCATTGCTTCACATCTCTTGAGTTGAACTGCAAAAAGGTCGCTACATTTGCTCGTATCACCTACTAGTGCAATTTGTACAGGTACACCTTGCTCTAAAAGATGACGAGCTGCTACAAGGCCATCTGCTCCATTATTACCTGTACCACAGATAAATAGTACAAAACTATTGATAGAACGTGCATTATCTAAGGAAAACAAGTCATATTGTCCCCACAAAGCATCTACAATGCCACGTCCTGCATTTTCCATTAAAATTTCTAAAGAGACTCCTAATTGCTTAGGTACTTCTTGATCTATAAATCGAGCATCTTCAGTTGTTAATATTTGCATCTTATGCTCCTTCAAGTATAACTGTACTCATTGCATATGCTTTGCAATGACTAATCGACACATGTGTATCCGTATAGCCTAATGTTTCATAAATATCTTTAAAAGTATCCTGTAAACGAATTAAGGGAGCCCCTAATTCATCATGACCAATTTCTATATCTTGCCACGATCCATGACGCATTCCCGTACCTAATGCTTTAATGAAAGCCTCTTTAGCGGCATATATACCGGCATAAGACTCGTAACGCCCCTTATTTCGACTTTCACAATAATCAATCTCATGAGGTGTATATACACGGTCGCGAAATGATTGAGATTTCTCTAAGCTTGACGGATGCGGTCAATTTCTATAATATCATTCCCTAATTTCATAATAACTCCTAAATTACCCTAACATTTATATTATACACTCTTAAAGTGAATAAAAACATAGATAAAATCTAGGCATTTACAGAGAATGGCAATGTGGCTAAACTGTAAATTTCTACCTTACCTTTACGGTTAACCGCCACGTACATCTGACCATTACGGTAATCCATATCCTCTACTTCCATTCCTGAAGTATAAGGACTTATATTCTTTACTACACCTTCATCATCGACGAAAACAAAGGTTGTTAAGGTTGTAAAAATAGTGTTACCATTAGCAGCATAAGCACCATTATTATTTAAGTCGGTATGCTCTGCATCAATCTTATACGTTTTTACCTTATTAAAATTTGAATCATAGTAGTTAATAGTACGATGAGAATTTGTTAAAGGCACAATCGACACATATTCATTACGCTCTTTATCAAAGGCAAAATTAAATACCTTTTCTTTCAATTTAATAGGCGCTTCAACAATCATACTATCAGCTTCAATAGGTGTAACAATAAATCCATCTACAACAGCATTAGTAGTATAGTAGCGATTGTTATTCGGATTATAGGTTAACGTATTCATATGACCTAATAAACGTTTTTGACTATATTCATACTTAGCAACCACTTGCAACGTTGTGGGATTAATTTCATAAATAATTTGCTTTGTATTATCAGCATTTATACATGCGAGGACAAATACATCTTTTTTTGAGTTATAACAAAAGCCTTGGCACTGATTAACAGAAATATCTAATGGTATCTCGGCCAATCGTGTTAACGGTAAAGGCATTTGGACAGCGCTTACAGGTTGTGCAAGCTTTGGTATATCAAAGACATTAGCAATATAATCAATCACACCTTGATCCATATTATCACCTCAATCGAACAAAAATGTATATAATCGTATATTAATTCATAAATATAAATATATAAAAATAGGCGGTAAGACAAAAGTCTTACCGCCTAATGTTGGTGCCGGAGGTGGGACTTGAACCCACACGGTGTTACCCGCTTGATTTTGAGTCAAGTGCGTCTGCCATTCCGCCACTCCGGCGTCTCGGAACATTTGTTATTATACAGATATCCCAATACAATGTCAACACATTTTTTTATATTTTTATCTAAAAATATTTTTTTAACCGCTTCCATACCGATGTCACATTGTTGCTTCCACGTAAGAGCTACACCTGTTATATAGCCTTTACGAGCATATTCCACATCAGTGGGAACACTTTCAGCACCATAATCTAGCTCGCCTGCCAACCAATAGTAATCCTGCCCTCTTGAGTTAATACGAGCATCAATAATATTGCTATAAGTTTGTAAACCTTGACTAACCATTTAAAATGATCCCAATCACATACGCCACGTAACGGAAAGTTCACATTTAATAAGCCATCAAAATTCCCTTTCACATAAAATTTTTCTATCAATTCATGGATAAAGGGATGCATTTCATCCCCTCGTTCAGGAGAATATCGTTCCACAGACAATGCTAACCCTGGAATGCCATAAAAACAACTTTCCATAGCAGCAGATACAGTACCAGAATATAGCACATCTGAGCCCAGATTAAAGCCATGGTTAACACCTGAAATCACAAGATCAGGCATATCATCAGTCAATAAATAACTAAGGCCAAACTTCATGCAATCAGAAGGAGTTCCCGTTAGAGCATAAAGGCGAGGATTTTCATCCTCGCCATTGTACGCGTCTAATTTTAAAGGAATCTCAGTCGTCAATGCATGGGATTTAGCACTTTGCTCATTTGCAGGTGCTACAACGGTAATTCGATAATAATGACTTAAGTACGATGCAAGACGGCGTAAACCATCTGCTAAAATACCATCATCATTACACATTAAAATATGCATAGTCACTCCTACAGATTCTATTTTTTATTCTTATTCATATTGCCCATACGTGTTAATTTCACGTCATTCAAACCAACAGCTCGCGTATGAACTGTATGAGACCATTCCTTATTATGACGACGGAACCAACCTAAAATATTTACAGGAACCCAAGAGTATACAAAAATTGGATATAACAAATAGTAGAACCAAATTTTAGGTGGAACCTTAATTTTTAACAATACAATAAGTGGGAACAAATATTGACCAATACCGATAATTTGCCATACAGACATCGGCATAATTTGATACAAAATATTTGTATAAATCGGCACATATGCATTGATATATGAAAATACTAAATATATAGTTGTCAACAACAAGAAATAAGGCTGACTAACTTGTAAAATGCCATCTAGAATAACGATATTTCTTTGTTTAATACCTGCGGCAAATAATTTAGGAATATATCGATCCGCACAGTCAAATTGACCTTGTGCCCAACGTAAACGTTGTTTACAAGAAGCCATCATAGTCGTAACTTTTTCATCATACACAATGGCATCGTGAGCCCAAGTAGTTTTAAGACCATGTGTTAATAGCTTCATAGAGAATTCCATATCCTCAGTCAAGCTATTACAATCCCAGCCATATTCACGGATGATAGATGTACGTATACACATACCAGTACCACCTAGTGCTGTGGACAAGCCAATGCGGTATTTTGCTAAATGCCACATATGATTAACCATCCAAAACATGATGGAAAATGTACCCGCAACCCAAGAGTCTGTTGGGTTTTTAGAGTTCAAATAACCTTGAATTACAGACTCACCTTTTTCAAGATGATCATTCATTTCTAACATAAATTGAGGATGTACTAAATTATCGGCATCAAAGATAAGAAAGGCATCATATTTCCGATCCATTCTTTCCACACGATCAAACATCCACCCCATGGCATAGCCTTTGCCTACTTCTTCTTTATTGAATCGTTCATGTACATTGGCACCAGCAGCACTTGCTACCTCAGCAGTCTTATCTGTACAGTTATCGGCAACAACAAAGATATCGTACAACTCATCAGGATAGTCCAAACTACGTAAGTTTTTTACTAACTCACCAACCACTGCTTCCTCATTATGAGCACATACAACGATAGCAAAGGAATTTTTAGGGGTATAGTTTTTATGTACTCGAGACCGCCACATACCAATTACGGCGAGCACAAAATAATAAACCGTATAAATTACGATTATTACCTGCATAGGGATCAATATCAGATCCAGTAGGTAATTCATACTATTATCCTCCACACACTTATTTACGCACTATATTTAACGCCCCATTAACAAGGCCAAATACTACATAACCAGCAAAAATCATCACTGCCCATGTATGCCAATCATATACGAGACAAGCTATGACAAAAATAGCAGTTAGTACAATGGAAAGTTTATTAATATAGATTGCAGTTTTACCTTTGAAGTCTGGATATTGTACTTCACTAACCATTAAGAAGCCTACACCAATCATGCAAACCACTAATACAAATTGAGGAACCTCTACACCACACAATACGTAGGTAGCCGCCAAGCAACCTGCAGCTGGAATTGGCAACCCTTCAAAGTAACCATGAACTTCTTCAGTTTTGATATTGAAGCGGGCAAGACGGAATGCGCCTAATACAGCAAACGCTAGTAAAGGGACATAGGCAATCCAACCTAACCGTATAGCTCTTTCATATATAACATATAAGCTGGAGCTACACCAAATCCTACAACATCAGATAAAGAGTCTAATTCACGCCCCATAGGGCCTGCTACACCTAAAGCTCTCGCTACACGACCATCTAAACCATCAGCAACTAAGGATAGGAGCACACAAATAGCTGCATAGAAGGTATTCCCTGTAGCAGAGAATGTGATGCCTAGGACACCGAACGCTAAATTAGCACTAGTAAATAAATTTGGAATAATAGACTTATTCATGACGTAACCTCCCGATAACAGTATCACCACCTGTAATATGTTGACCTTTTTCCACGAACAACTCTACATCCTTGTCCATATAAATCTCTGTACAAGAGCCGAATTTAATCATCCCGTACAATTGACCACGTTCAAGAACGCTATCGAGATCAGTCCAAGATACGATACGACGTGCTAAAAGGCCTGCAATTTGTGTTACCAATACGGAAGTACGATCATTTTCAATACAAATAGTATGACGTTCATTTTCAAAGCCTACATCATCTTTAAAAGCAGGCAAGAAACTGCCCATTGTGTAATGACGATATGTAATCTTACCATCAATAGGCGCACGATTGGCATGTACGTCGAAAACAGATAGGAAAATAGTTACTTTTTTACACTCTTTATGTAAGTAAATATCTTCGTATACATCAGAAATATCCATAATTTTACCATCCGCTGGAGATAAAATTAAATCTGGATCTTGAGGGATTACACGTTTAGGATTTCTAAAGAAATTGACGAAAAATAATGCCAGAATAAATGAAATAATCGCAATTACATAATGTCCTAAAAATCCTAATACCACCGCGATAATGAGCATAGCCCCTATCAGTGGAAACCCTTCCTTAATTATTGGTCCTGTAGGCACGATTCAACACTCCTCTATTTATTTCTAATAACGGTCCACATAAACTTCGGAATAGCCAACATGCGGCCAATCCGTTGAGGTTCTAAATATAATCGATACAACCATTCGAGACGATTGCGTTGCATCCATTCTGGAGCCCGAGGAATATTACCTGCCAAGACATCAAAGGAACCACCTATGCCGATAGCAACAATGCCATCCAAGTGACTCAATTTTCTGAAATCCATTGTTCTTGCTTTGGTACGCCTAAGGCAACAAAGACTAATTTTGCCTTAGACTCACTAATAGCTTTAACGATTTCTTGTTCCTCTGTGCTATCGAAGAATCCATCATGAATCCCTGCTATATTTAACGGTCCAACTTTGGCAGATAAATTATCAATTGCTCGTTGAGCCACACCAGGTGCTGCCCCTAAGCAGTATACAGGAATTTGCCGTTCAGCCGCAACTTTAAATAATCGTTTAGTTACGTCTACACCAGTTACGCGTTCAGGAACATGTTCACCTTGACGCTCTGCAGCCCACAAAATGCCAGCCCCGTCAGGAACGACGAGACTAGCATTATTCAATATGGTGTGCAATGTAGGATTTTCATTTGCCAACATAACCATTTCTGCATTAGCCGTGGCTACTAAATGTAGTCCCGGCTCTTCAGTTAATTGTAAAATACGTTGGACGGCCTCATCCATTGTTACACAATCGATAGGCACAGATAAAACAGAAATACGTTTATTCAATGTAATACTCCATTATCAACCACTATAATTTGGTGCTTCAACGGTAATGCTTACATCATGTGGATGACTTTCTTTTAAACCAGCCGCTGTAATTTGAATGAATTGAGTATTCTCAATCATTTCTTGGATGTTATGACATCCGCAATACCCCATACTTGCACGCAAACCACCAACCATTTGGAAAATTGTATCAGCCAACATACCTTTATAAGGCACGCGACCTTCAATACCTTCAGGAACTAGTTTCTTAGCTTCTGTTTGGAAATAACGATCTTTACTACCAAGTTTCATAGCACCTAAACTACCCATGCCACGGTATACTTTATAGGAACGACCTTGGTAAATCACTGTTTCTCCTGGACTTTCATCAGTACCAGCTAAAATATTCCCCATCATGACTACATTAGCCCCAGCAGCAATAGCCTTAGCAATATCGCCAGAATATTTAATGCCCCCATCAGCGATGATAGGAATTCCATAGCGACGACCTACTTGAGCAGACTCGTAAACAGCAGTAATTTGAGGTACTCCAATACCAGCAATAACGCGAGTTGTACAAATAGAACCAGGTCCAATACCAACCTTAACAGCATCAGCACCAGCTTCAATAAGAGCCTCTGTACCAGCTGCAGTAGCAACATTGCCTGCAATAACAGGAATATGAGGATAGGCTTGTTTAATTTCTTTCAATGTACGTAATACACCTGCAGAATGCCCATGTGCTGTATCTACAATAATTACATCAGCCTTTGCAGATACAAGTGCATCAAGACGATTATACAAATCTTTAGACACACCAACAGCAGCACCAACTAATAGGCGGCCACTACCATCTTTAGCTGAATTTGGATATTTTGTCGCTTTTTCAATATCTTTTATAGTAATTAATCCTTTTAAGTTTCCATCACCATCTACGAGAGGTAATTTTTCAATGCGATGTTCACTTAAAATTGCTTTCGCCTCTTCAAGAGATGTACCTTCTGGGGCAGTAACAAGGGAATCCTTGTCATGCAGTCTCCGATTTGGCGAGTTAAATCAGTTTCAAAACGCATATCGCGATTTGTAATGATCCCTACTAGTTTACCATGTTCTGTGATAGGTACACCAGAAATTTTATATTTTTCCATAATTTCTGCTGCATCAGATAGTAAATTTTGAGGGCTTAAGAAAATAGGATCGACGATAACACCATGTTCAGAGCGTTTTACCTTATCAACTTCATGGGCTTGTTCTTCAATAGACATATTTTTATGGATAACACCAAGGCCACCTTCACGAGCCATAGCAATAGCCATACGGGATTCAGTAACTGTATCCATCCCAGAACTAATCATAGGGATATTCAATGTAATGTCACGAGTTAATTGAGTTTTTAACTCTACTTGATGTGGTAGCACATCAGAAGCCGCTGGTACTAACAAAACATCATCAAAAGTTAGTCCACGCATACCGAATTTATCGTCTCTCATATTTAATTCCTTTCCGTATAATAAAACAAAACTACGACCCGCCTAGTCCATCTGGACTAGGCGGTCAGTCGTAGCTTAGCGTTCAGACCGCAAAATGCCGCCTTCCATATAATCATCTTTTTTCATATCTACGAAGATAATCTTTACTGCGTCAGCAGGTACATTAACGATATCAACCGCAGCTTTAGTGATAGCTTCACCTAATTGTTTTTTTTTGTTCTTTTGTGCGCCCTTCAACGAGCTCTACATGAATAAGTGGCATATTGACCTCCATAGATGAAAAATGAAATAAATTTGTTTGTTCTATTATACGGTATGAGGAACAGATACACAAGGGAAAAACCCAGATAAAATCTAATATTATCGCTACTTATGTACTTATTATTCCTACCTCTTAATTATACAATATTCTAAGAAATTTCACCAAATCTTTTTTCTAATTCTTCTTTCATTACAGATTCAAGTTTTTCCATTCCATATTGACTTGCAAACTCTAGTACATCCTTGCGAGCCTGTACCAATATTTCAATATCTTTAATAATATTAGCAACCCGTAAATCAGGTAATCCTGATTGAGCTAAGCCAAATAATTGACCAGAACCACGAAGTAGTAAATCTTGCTCTGCTAGTTCAAAGCCATCCTGTGTGTGTTCCATCAATTTTAATCGCTCTTGGCTCACATCATTTTTAGAATCACTCACAAGAATGCAATAAGATTGATGAGACCCACGACCTACACGGCCACGTAACTGATGTAATTGAGATAGGCCAAAACGTTCTGCCCCTTCAATACACATAATGGTCGCATTTGGCACATTAACACCAACCTCGATAACGGTAGTAGAAACGAGCAATGAAATCTCACCCCTATGGAAGGCATTCATCACTTCATCCTTTTCACTTGGTTTCATGCGCCCGTGTACAAGACCAACTTCATAAGCCTTGTAAAAGTACTCTTTTAACTCCAGATACAATTCTTCAGCAGCTTGCAAGTCTAATTTCTCAGATTCTTCAACAAGTGGACATACTACATAAACCTGACGACCTTCTGCCATTTCCTTACCAAAGAATGTTCTTAATCGTTCCTTATACGAACTATCTACAGCATAGGTTTTGACAGGTTTGCGTCCCGGTGGCATTTCTTTGATTAAGGATACTGCTAAATCACCATACACAGATAATGTCATGGTTCGTGGAATTGGTGTAGCCGTCATGATGAGCACATGAGGATATGTCCCCTTTTGTTGCAATCGTGCCCGCTGCTCCACACCAAAGCGATGTTGTTCATCAATGATAACAAGGCCTAAATTATGGAAATTTACGCCCTCTTGAATAAGCGCATGAGTACCGATGATCATATTAATTGATCCATCTGCTAAACCTTCATAGATACGCTTTTTTTCTTTTTTTGTAGTGGATCCCGTTAATAGCTCTATGGTAATCCCCAAATTACCACATACATCTGCTATACCTTCATAGTGCTGGGCAGCTAATATCTCAGTAGGAGCCATTAATGCCCCTTGGTACCCATTCTCGATGGCTTTCAACAAACTCAACGTAGCTACAACCGTTTTACCGGAACCTACATCACCTTGCAATAATCGTTGCATAGGACGTTCATCTTCCATATCGATACGAATGTCCTCTAATGCACGCTGTTGATCACCTGTTAAGGAGAACGGTAAATTTCTATACACTGAGCCATTAAGTCTCCATTGGGACCCATCTTAGAACCTTTATGACATTGTTCTTTATTTCGTAACAATGCCAATCCAGATTGCATGACAAATAACTCCTCATAAGCTAGTTGATGACGCGCCTCTTCATATCGCTCTGAAGACTCTGGGAAATGCATCATTTTAAATGCATCATAACGACTCATATATTGATGTGCTTCACGAACTTCAGCAGGCAAAATCTCTGGCAACGCATGATTAGCTGCAAACCAATTACGTACCGATGAGCGCACCACAAATTGAGATACCCCATCTGCAAGAGCATAAATGGGAACGATACCTCGATCTGGCTCTCCACCATCTCCTAAGTTTTCTATTTGGGGTGTATTCATTTGTATAGACCCATATTGGAATTCTGCTTTACCATACGCATATAGGCGCTGCCCTTTTTTGTAAAAGTTCTTCTTATAGCCTTGGTTAAATAGCACAATCTTTAAAGGACCGGTACCATCTGCAATGACTACTTCTAAAATAGACAATCGAGGGCGAGGACGTTTCTCTTGAACTGCTATAACATTACCTACTACTCCACCAGTCATGCCAGACTTTAATTCACCAATTCTATAAATCGTACGGCGGTCTTCATAGGTTCTTGGAAAATACGTTAACAAGGATGTTATATTGGTAATTCCCAACTTATGTAATTGTTTCTCTCGACCAGGACCTATCCCCTTTATGGTCGTCAACCGTTCATCCATAGAAACTCCTTTAAATATACGATAAACACATGAGATATATCCAATTTCTGTATATCCTTGTGTAAAAGCCCACTCTTATCATAGAATATAATATATAGTATACCCTATATTGTAGTATATTTCATAAAAAGAGCAATATGTACGATAAAAACACTTGCTTTACACTACTCTTTATGATAATATACTTTTGTTATGTTATAGATTAAGCTTGGAGGTGGAAACTATGGCAAACCTTTGCGAAGTATGTGGCAAATCCACATCTAGCGGTATGAACGTGAGTCACTCTCACATTCGCACAAGAAAAACTTGGAAACCGAACATTCAAAGAGTACGGGCGGTTGTAGACGGTGCTACTAAAAAAGTAAACGTATGCACTCGCTGCCTTCGTTCTAATAAAATTACACGCGCGTAAAATAAAAAGTACATGTACTCTTTGGGGTTCTAGAGCCCCAAAAAAAGCAGTTAGTTCATTTGAACTAACTGCTTTTTTGGGTTATAGGACAAAACGTGTTGGTTTTATAGGCGATGGAGCCAGTAAATTACTGGCTCCATCGCTATTTTAAGTTCTTTTGATAAACTTAGAGGGTGGACAAAATGTGTTGGTAAAAAGTCCCGAAACCCTTGATTTTACTGGCTTCAATAAGGTTATATCTTCTTAGAAAATCGTGTTCTAAGTGGAGGGAATAATCATGCTGGTAAGATGTATAAATTGTGGATTTTCTTGTCAAAAATATGGGAAAACTAAAGCTGGATCACAACGATGGCATTGTAAGCAGTGTAACATCACCTTTACACAAACTATTGATAATACTACTAAATGTTTTCATCGATTTCTAAATTGGTTATTTAGTAAAGAAACACAACAGGACATGCCTGGGCAGGGCCGTACATTTCGTAGACAGATAGCTGATTTCTGGCAAATATGGCCTATGCCGCCCAAAATTGAAACCTCGAGAGATGTGGTATTCGTTGATGGTATTTACTTAGCTAAAAAAGCTTGTATTTTGATCTGTTATGATGGTGAATATGTATTAGGGTGGTATTTATGTAGGTCAGAACAGTCTCGCTCATGGCAAGCTCTTATGCAGCGAATAGCGACCCCCATTGTGGTCGTTTCTGATGGTGGACCTGGTCTTAGAAAAGCATTAAAAAAAGTTTGGCGTACCGCCAAGCTTCAACGTTGTATTGTTCATGCCGTATGGCAAGTACATCGTTACACTACTAGGCGGCCTAAGACATTAGCAGGTATTATGTTAAAAGATTTAGCAAGCGATTTATATAACGTAAAAACACAGGAAGATGCAAAAATATGGATTCAACGATTATTTAATTGGAGAGTGACTTTTAAAGAGTTTCTAAGTGAAATGACACGTGATAGTAATGATAATTTAAGAGCTACGCATGAACGATTACTAAAAGCCTATAACTCTCTAGTGGTATTAATTAATACAGAGACAATGTTTCGATATTTAGATGAAACATTGGTGTTGGATAAAGAATGTCCGAGGACTAATAACCCTATTGAAGGCGGAGTAAACGCACAACTCAGACGTTTATTGCGTTACCATCGAGGAATGTCTGTAGAAAAACGTATAAAAGCGGTCTTTTGGTGGTGTTATTTACACTCACCAAGACCGCTTTCTGCAAAAGAAATACTTAAGGTAATGCCAACTGATGAAAGTATTTCTAAAATATATAGTTCTATGAATGAAAGAGCCCAACTTCAAGGCATAATTCCAACTTGGGGGGATGCCATTTCTTGGGGTGATTTGCATAACTATGACAAATTATCTTTCAATGATTGGGATTAAAGTACCAACACGTTTTGTCCTATAACCCGCTTTTTTGTTATCTATGTACCTATTACTAAAAGTTACAAGGTAATATTTGGAATGTAATACTGTTTAAATAGCTTAATAGCATATTGATCTGTTAATCCTGCTACATAATCCACCACATCACGGGTAGAATAAAACTCTCTTGTACTTTCACAGCCCTCCATATCGTCAGGATGTTCCATAAAGTGAGTAAATAAGTTTTTCACCACATGAGATGCCTTATTTCGATCAGGAATTAAAGCCGGCGCCAAATAAACATTTTTAAACATAAATTGACGGAATAGATTCATGGTCATCTCTATATCACTAGACATAGAAATAACAGGTTTATCTAAAGACTCTCGCACCATATCTTCAACCATGGCAGTAATCATACTAGAAGGAGTCATTCCAAAGTGCTCGCGCACTTCAAAAGGTAATTCCTCAGCCGTCAACATACCAGCGCGCTGTGCATCATCAAAATCATGACACAAATAGGCAATGCGGTCTACAATACGAATAATTTGACCTTCCAAAGTGACAGGGATATGTGCCCCTGTATGACCTACGATGCCATCACGTACAGCAGTGGTTAAATTAAGACCTTGATGGTCGCCATGCTTTTCTAAAACCTCAACCATACGCAAGCTTTGTTCATTATGATTAAAGTGACCAACCATATCACGTAACGCATATTCACCGACGTGACCAAATGGGGTATGTCCCACATCATGACCCATAGCGATAGCTTCTACCAAGTCTTCATTGAGTCGCAACGCACGAGCCACTGTACGACCTATTTGTCCTACCTCAAGGGTATGGGTCATACGCGTCCGATAATGGTCACCTGGCGCAATATAAACTTGTGTCTTATGCTTTAACCGCCTAAAACATTTACTGTGAATAATGCGGTCCCGATCACGTTGAAAGGCAGTTCTAAGTGGATCGGGTGCTTCCTCTAAATCACGGATGGCATCACGGCTTTTAGCTGCATAGGGAGAGAGGAGTAAAACCTCCCTCTCCTCTATTTGTTCCCGTATATTCATTTACCCTCCGATGCACGGTTTTTATCGATCAATTGCATAACTAGAGATGCTGTTTCTTCGATAGATTTATTAGAAACATCTAGCACTTGGCAATGTAAACGACGCATAATAGCTTTTGCATATTCTAATTCAGATTGAATACGCTCAATAGATGCGTAGTTTGCTTCGTCTTCAAGACCGATAGCACGCAAACGTTCACTACGAATATTATTTAATTTGAATGGGTCAATAATAAGGCCCACGATTTTCTTTGCTGGAATTTTAAATAATTCCTCTGGTAATGGTACCTCAGGTACTAATGGCAAATTGGCAGCTTTAATCTTTTTGTAGGCCAAGAACATAGACAATGGTGTCTTACTTGTTCTAGATACACCAATAATAACTACATCGGCCTTTTCAAAGCCAGATGGATTTTTACCATCGTCATATTTTACGGCAAATTCAATGGCTTCTACCTTTTTGAAATATTCTTGGTCAAGCTTATGAACCATACCAGCTGTCATACGAGGCTTTGTGGATGCAACAGTACCTACAGCATCGAGAACTGGTCCCATAATATCTACAGCAGGAATATTGTATTCCGCTACTTTTTCATGAAGATATTTGCGCAAAGACTCAGATACAATGGTATGACAAATAACATGATTACCACGTTTTGCATCTGCTATAACTTCATCAATTTGGCTTTCACTATCAATATAAGGAATACGAACAATTTCAATTTGTTCCTTATCATATTGACTCGCCGTAGCTCTTGCTACAGCCTCTGCGGTCTCCCCAAGGGAGTCAGATATTGCATAAATAATTTTTTCTGCCATTCTATCAACCTCAATGTATGCTACATTCTAAAAATACTTTCGCTACCGTCGTTTTAGATACGCGGCCTACAACCTTTAAACGTTTCTTGTTTTCCACATCCTCGCGAACGATGACAGGTAAACAATCCACCTCATAATCTATCATCTTCTGAGCAGCCTCTACCAATGTATCTGTAGGCTCCACAGTTATAACCTTACTCACAGGGGTCATAATCATAGATATAGGCATGGTGTGCGAATCTGTTTGCCCCATAGAGGCACGCAACAAGTCCTTACGGGATACGACACCTACTAAATAGGAATCATCACACACTAAAATAGTCCCTACATCCTCAGTAAATATAGTAACAATCGTGTCATACAAACTTGTATCCCCATTGACTACAACTGCTTGGGATAATACATCACTTACCAGAAATGACTTTAATCGCTCTGCTGTTTGTGTTTCTTTTGAAAGCCCCACATAGTAGTAGCCCACATTAGGACGTGCATCTAAGACACCTAGCATAGTTAAAACAGATAAATCTGAACGCAATGCAGATCTTGTAACCTCTAAATGTTCTGCAATAGCACTACCTGTAACAGGTCCTTCTTCACGAACGATTTGAGCAATTTGTTCTTGTCGTTTCGACAGTTTCACACGGTAACCCCCTTTCATCTCTGTTTGTATTATATCCTAAGTTACCATTCAGAAAAAGAGGAGACCTACCGGCCTCCTCTTTTAATATAACTATATTATTACCAAGTTAAATCATCAGTTTCTTGACGACCACGACCAGTCATAGCATCAAGCATGATTCGTTGTTCTAATTGAGCCACCATTTTCTTAGTGCTTACAACTGCATCTGGATTAACAGAAATGGAGTCGATACCGCTCTTCACAAGGAATTCGCAAAGTTCAGGGTATACACTTGGTGCTTGGCCACAGATGGATACAGTTTTACCATCTTTGTGAGCCACTTCGATAAGATGACGAATAGCTCTACGAACTGCTAGATTCCGTTCATCATAAATATGTTGAACTGTTTCGTTATCGCGATCACAACCGAGAACAAGCATTGTCAAATCGTTAGAACCAATGGAATAACCATCTACATATTTATTGAATTGATCAGCTAAGATAATATTTGCTGGAATTTCAGCCATGAGCCAGATTTTGAAATCTTTACCGCGTACAAGGCCTTCTTGAGCCATCAAATTAGTTACTAATTCAGCTTCTTCTACAGTACGGCAGAATGGAATCATAACTTGTAAGTTTTTGAAGCCAAATTCGTTACGTACTTTTTTGATTGCTTCTAATTCTAATTTGAAAGCAGGTGTGTATTTAGGATCGTAGTAACGAGAAGCACCACGCCAGCCAAGTAATGCGCTGGATTCATGTGGCTCATATTTGTCGCCACCTTTAAGATCACGGTATTCGCTAGATTTGAAGTCGCTCAAACGAACTACAACTTGGCGAGGAGCTAATGCTTGGCAAACTTTACGCATACCTTCTGCCAATGTATTTACAGCGAAATCACTGCGACCTGTTTCGATAAGGTGCAATGGATGTTCATGGATGAAAGTAGTCCAAATGAACTCTTCACGCATAAGGCCGATACCATCGCAAGGCAATACGCCATGTTTCAGCCAAATCAGGGTCGCCTAAGTTCATGTAAATCTTAGTGCCTGTTACAGGAACAGATTCAGTAACAACATTTGCAGTAGCTTGAGCTTCTGGCTTTTTAACGATATCTTCTAATACGCCATCATATACGATACCATTTGTAGCGTCTACAGTAATCATTTGACCATCTTTAATAGATGTAGTCGCTTCATGGCTACGGCTCTTAGTACCTACGATACAAGGAATACCAAGCTCACGGCTAACGATGGACGCATGACAAGTCATACCACCTGCATCTGTAACAATAGCTTTCGCTTTTTTCATTGCTGGTACCCAGTCAGGAGCTGTCATAGCAGTGACAAGGATTTCACCTTCTTTGAACTCATCAATATCCTCAGGATTGATGATAACATGAGCTTTACCAGCTGCATTACCAGGGGATGCTGGCAAACCTTTTACGATAATTTCACGATTACCTGCATCTAATGTGCTAGGTTTTTCAGATACTTCTTTTTTTTCTTTACGGGACCAAACTGTTTCTGGACGAGCTTGTAAAATCCAAATTCTACCATCTCGTTCATCTACGCCCCATTCCATATCCATGTAGCAACCATAATGTTTTTCGATTGCTTTTGCATATTCAGCAAGCTCTAACACTTGAGCATCTGTAATAACTTGTTGTTTAGCTTCATCTGCTGGAACAACTTCTTCAACACAGTCGCCGTCAGCTTTACGAACTAAACGGATATTTTTGTCATTAATCATGCGGTCTGTAATTTCCATTTTAGCTTTATCTACACGGAAATTATCTGGTGTAACGGTACCTTGTACAACGTATTCACCAAGACCCCAAGAACCTTCAATAAGAATATTGTTATCATTGCCTGTTACAAGGTCAACAGTAAACATTACGCCAGCAGCTTTAGAGAATACCATCATTTGAACAGCTGCACTCAATGCTACTGTCATATGATCGAAACCTTGTTTTACACGGTAATATGTTGCACGGTCTGTGAAAGTAGATGCGTAGCATTCTTTTACTTTTTGAATAATAACATCAGCACCACGTACATTTAAATATGTATCTTGTTGGCCTGCGAAACTTGCATCTGGCAAGTCTTCTGCTGTTGCACTAGAACGAACTGCTACGAATGGATTTTCTTCGTTTACTTTTTTACCAAGTTCTTCATAAGCATGACGGATAGCATCTGCCAATTCTTTAGGCATTTCTTCTTCGCAAATCATGCGGCGAATTTTAGCACATACTTCACGCAATAATGCAGAATTTTCTACATCATCTAACGCATCAAGTTCAGCGCGGATTTTATCTTCTAATCCTGTTGCTTTCATAAACTCACGATAACCATGAGCAGTTGTAGCAAAACCGTAAGGTACAGGTACATTAGTGGAGGATGTCAATTCCCCTAAGGAAGAAGACTTACCACCAACTAAATTAACATCTTCACGTCGTAATTCATCAAACCAAAGTACGTATGCTGTTTCGCGATTCATGTGAGAACCTCCTAGATTAATTAGTGCAACACATTAAACCTTTTACACATAAATAGTATACCTTAATTTACAATCTGTCAATTTATATGAGGATTATTATGCAAATCTATCTCCCTATATATATCTAAAAAGTTCTTCAGTACTCGCCCAGTTAGCCCCCATATGGTGTATTGTTTATAAGGATAGAAATAGACGGAGTAGTTTTGTCTAATTTTCCAGTCAATGTTGTAGCCTTCTAATAAATGGAATGGAAAGTCCTTTAACGGTCTTGTAGCTATATCTAGATGACCTACAGTTGGCTTCATCTCTAATAGATATTGTAATGGAACGGTGAATACCTCTCCTACTTCATCAGGATTTGGTTTTAAATCACTTGTTTGTAGGCGTACGGCTACAGCATATAATTTGACACCTATCGCAGATACGAGACAATCTAAATTACCAAGTAATTCAATTTGATCTAGATCTATGCCCAATTCTTCAGAGCATTCACGCATGGCAGCATGGGCACCACTTTTATCATTAGGCTCACAATGTCCACCAGGAAAACTGATTTCACCTGGTTGACGGCGTAGCTTATTACTGCGCACAGTAAATACTACATGATCTTCCCCATCGATTTCTAATAATGGTACAGCTACTGCCGCAGTTATAACATCAATATCGGTAAGAACAGTATGTTCTCGTTGTTCTAAAAAGTTGCTTAGTTCTTTGTCCATATATAGTCCTCTTACTTTATAGATACTATACGATATCTCTATAAATCTTTTATGTGTCAAATTTGTATTTTATATTTGTATCTGTATTTAAATTTGAATTTATATTTTACTTTCATTATACATGAACTTGTAAGTCATTTTTGCTTTACAAACAACAGATTTAGTAGATAAATAATCTTATAGACCAAATAGACATAAAAAAACTGTGATGAGGTTTCTATCTCATCACAGTTTTATATTAGTTAAATTTAATTTTTACAAATTTACGTTTACCAACTTGAACGATCATGCCGTCTTCAAGGGTAAGGTTTTCTTCTGTATATTTTTCACCATTGACTTTGAAAGCACCAGCTTTAATGGATCGACGTGCTTCACCATTAGAAGCAGTCAAACCAGCATCTGTACAGAATTGTGGTACAAAGATTGGTTCTGTTGGCGCATCCATAGCGCATTCAGGAATATCTGTAGGCAATGCGCGTTGTTGGAATACGCGCTTGAATTCTTCTTCTGCTTCGAGAGCAGCTTCTTCACCATGGTACAAACGAACGATGGTACGAGCCAATTGCATTTTAGCATCACGTGGATGTAATTCTCCACTTTCAAGGCGTTTTTCCATGTCCTCTTGCTCTTCGATTGGCATATCTGTAACGAGCATGAAGTAGCGCATCATCAATTCATCAGGAATAGACATTGCTTTACCGTACATTTCTTTAGGTTCTTCGTCGATACCGATGTAATTGCCTAAAGATTTACTCATTTTTTGAACACCGTCAAGGCCTTCAAGCAATGGCATTGTGATAACAACTTGAGGTTCTTGACCTTCTAATTCTTGTAAATGACGGCCCATTAACAAGTTGAAAGTTTGGTCTGTACCACCAAATTCAACGTCAGCATGTAATGCTACAGAATCTTGACCTTGCATCAATGGATACATAAACTCATGAACACCAATAGCACGACCTTCTTTAAAGCGTTTATTGAAATCATCGCGTTCCATCATACGTGCTACAGTATAAGAGCTTGCCAAACGTAGAACATCCGCAAAGTTCATAGATTCTAGCCATTCACTATTGTCGCGGACGATCGTTTTTTCAGAATCTAACACTTTGAAGATTTGTGTTTTATAGGTTTCAGCATTTTTCAATACTTCTTCTTTTGTAAGTGGTGGACGAGTTACACTTTTACCAGTAGGATCACCAATACGCGCAGTGAAACCGCCGATAACGATCACTACTTGATGACCAAATTCTTGGAACAAACGTAGTTTACGAAGTGGTACTGTATGGCCTAAATGAATATCTGGCGCTGTTGGGTCCAAACCTAATTTTACAACTAAAGGTTTATTTTCCTTAATAGATTTTTCTATTTTCTTTACAAGATCTTGTTCATTAATTAAATCTGCTACGCCGTGTTTAATTTGGCGCACTTGTTCTTGAGCACTAACCATGATAATCCTCCTCGAAATACTATTGTTTTAGTATACCATTATCTAAAAACTTTCACAATTATATATATAGTATTGGTTTTTAAGCCATATATGATATAATATTTATAACTGCGTAATAGAATTTACGTTATATTTACTAACAAAAGAAAAAAGAGGTGACTCTATGAGTAATAACTCAAATGCGAGAAGCAGCCGCCGTTCTAATGGTAGCGGCGCTACACCGAAGAAGACAAGTCCGAAGCGTCTATTTTTGGATTTGTGCCCTTCTCCTTATACTCATCGTAGCCGGAGGTGGCTGTGGTTTCATCAGTGCTACACTGTCTAACCTACCAGATGTATCCAATGTACGTCCTTCTGCATCGTCTCAAATTTACGATGTCCATGGTAATCTCATCACAACGGTTCATTCCACAGAGAATAGATTACCAGTACCTTTAAAAGATGTACCAAAGGATTTACAAAATGCCTTTGTTGCTACTGAGGACTCTCGCTTCTATTCCCATCACGGTATCGACCCTGTTGGTATCTTGCGTGCTGTATGGGTTAACATTGTTCATAGTGGCGTATCTGAAGGTGGTTCTACAATCACTCAACAGTTAGCGCGTAATGCATTCTTATCTCAAGACAGAACATTTAAACGTAAAATTTCTGAAGCATTGCTAGCACTTAAAATTGAACAACATTACACTAAGGATGAAATCCTTGAAATGTACATGAACCAAATTTACTTTGGCCAAGGTGCATACGGTGTACAATCTGCAGCTCATGTATACTTTGGTAAGGATGCTAGCCAATTAACGCTAGCTCAAGCAGCACTCATTGCAGGCTTACCACAAAGTCCTAACTACTACTCTCCATTCAATGATTTGGAAGCTAGTAAAAAACGTCAAGCTGTTGTATTAGGCCAAATGGTTAAATACGGTTACATTACACAAGAGCAAGCTGATCAAGCACGTCAAGCAGATTTAGGCTTAGTGGCAAAGCAAGAACAAACGCATGAAAAATCTAATGCATCTTACTTCATTAACTATGTTATTGCACAAGTTTCTGAAAAATATGGCGACGATGCAATCTATAAAGATGGTTTAAAAATCTATACAACTCTTGATATGGATGCACAAAATGCAGCTGTAGCAGCAATGCAAAACTTGCCTAATTACTACACTGATAGCAATGGTTTACATCAACCACAAGGTGCTATCGTAGCTATGAACCCTCATAATGGTTACATTATGGCTATGGTTGGTGGCCGCGGTGATGATGCATTTAACCGTGCTACACAAGCAGAACGTCAACCAGGTTCCGCTATGAAACCTTTTGTTTACTTGGCGGCTATTCAGTCTGGTAAAACTCCTGGTTCTATCGTAGATGACAGCCCTGTTACATTTGGTAACTGGAGCCCTAAAAACTATGAAAATGACTTCGTAGGTAATATTACATATCGCTATGCATTACAACATTCTCGTAACGTAGCAGCAGTAAAAATTGCTGACGAAGTGGGTATGACTAAGGTTATTAAACTTGCTAAAGAAATGGGTATCTCTACTCTAACTGATCAAGATTACAACTTGTCTACAGCACTTGGTGGTTTAACACATGGTGTTACCCCTCTTGAAATGGTACAAGCTTACGGCGTTCTCGCTAATGGCGGTATCAAAGTTCAACCTACGGCAATCCTTAAAATTGTTGATCGTAACGGTCAAGTGGTGGAGGAAAACTCCATCCAAGAAAAACGCGTTGTAGACGAAAAAGATGCAGCAATCATTACAAATATGCTAGAATCCGTTATAAATGGCGGTACTGGTGGTAATGCCGCAATCGGTCGTCCTGCAGCAGGTAAAACTGGTACAACAGATGATTCCAAGGATGCTTGGTTCGTTGGTTACACGCCTGATTTAGTAGCTGCCGTTTGGATTGGTGATGACTATGGCTCGGAAACATTACGAGGCATCACCGGTGGTGACACACCTGCTATTATGTGGGGCCAATTCATGGCTAATGCACTTGCCAACACCCCTGCATCTGACTTCTCCGTTCCTGCTAGCGCTCAATCAGCTGTTTCTGAAGGTTATTATAATCCTGTAAAAGCACAGCCTAAAAAAGAAGCTGCTAAGGACGAAAAAGCAGACAAAAAAGACGATAAAGACAAGTCGAAAGATGAAGCTGTAAAAGATGACAGTGGCTCAAAAGATGATGCAACTGAACAGAAATCTAATTCATCCAAAAGTAAAAAGTCTAGTAAAAAAAGAGTGTTAATCTCATACGGCAAAGCGAGCAGAAACACGTGTATCCCGGCTCCTTCTATTATTGTCTTTAGATCGGTCTTCGCGACGTAGAATATTAAAACCACCCGCTGGCGTGCGCAACGAAAGTTACAAACCACTTTGCTTACATAATGTAGAAAACTATTGCATTATACGTAAAAGAAAGGTGATTTGAGCGGCAAACAAAGACACAGAGCCTGGTGCACACAAATACAAAATGTTGCAGGCTTAACCTAAGTATAGACGCAAAGTTATATATAATCAATACAGAATAATACGGAAACATTGAGACGTTTATGTGAATACAAGTGGCGTCAAGATTATAGAGGGGAGCTATGGCATCAGCATATGCTAGTATTAATCCCACCCAAAAAATACTGCTCATTTTGCGGGACATCTGAAGGTAAAAGCACTAATGATGTCTGACAAACACCAAACTTAAAGTATAAATCTGGAAATAGACACCCTTGGTCCGGCGCTATGTTAGCACAGTAGGCTAACGAGGCTACAAAAGAACATATACGAGCGAGTAATACGACCCCAAATGAAAGATAAACTTAGTGCAAAAGAATATGAGGAATCCCTTATGGTAAAGGCACACACATCCCTAAGGAACGTTACAGTCAATGTATTATGGCTTGAATTGTGAAAGTCATGCCTTTAGACGTTGGTTTAGTACTCACGGGGTTTATAGCTCAGGAGTTAAACCACCCGTTTTGCTGCGGTTCTGATTTCTATATGTATATGGCTATACCCCATAACCAATTTGATATACGATAATAATTTACTGTATTATCTATAACTATATCACTATTGTGTAGCTTTATTTCAGAACTACATTGGTAGCCCCTGCGCCACCTTCGTCATAGCCTGCCGTTTCAAAATGAGCTACATGAGGCAAGGTACGCAAATATTGATGTACACCTTCTCGTAATGCGCCAGTCCCCTTACCGTGAATAATGCGCACTTGATTAACACCACCAAGTAAAGCTTGGTCAATAAATCTACCAACAGAAACTGTCGCTTCATCTACCGTTTGTCCAAGAATATTGATTTCAGTACGAACCTCTTTTTGGCGTTGTACAGCAGAGCCACCCATACGTTTTCTAGTCTTAGGCATAGCTGCTTTTTGTTCCCGTGCAAGCTTATTTCCTTCTTCACGTGTAGTAGATTGTAATTCGCTAACCTTTACAGTAGCTGTTAGTCCATTAATATCTACATTCACACGATTGCCATTGATAGCTAATACGGTACCTAATGAGCGTAAAGATGTAACATATACTGCTTGGCCTACCTTAATAGCATCTGCAGTCAAAGATTTACGATCATCATCTACTGGAGATTCTGGTATATGTACATTAGAGATACCCTTACGTGCTGCATTAATAGCAGATTGACGCTTATCCTTATTCGTTTCAGAGAATTGTGCTTTCAATTGCTTGATAATCGCTTCCCCTTCAACGCGTAAGCTGCGTTTCATAGATTCTGCATCAGCTTGAGCTTTGGCTAAGATTTGTTTACGCTTTTCGTTAAACTGTTTCTTTTCCTTCTCTAATTGACCACGCATACGACGTGTTTCATCAAGCTCTTTCTTTAAGGCTCTTTCCCGTTCAGATGCCTTACGAAGTTGATCATTCAAATCTGAAAGAACTTCTTCCATTTCATGGCTACCAAATTGAGATTTATACTCTGCAGCGCGCGTTACGATATCTTTTGGTAAACCTAAGCGGGCCGCAATACTCAATGCATGGCTACTACCTGCTACACCAATATGAAGTCGATACGTTGGCTTTAAGGTACGCTCATCAAATTCTACATGGCCGTTTTCGATTCCTTCTGTATGGTATGCATAGTTTTTAAGCTCATTATAATGGGTACTTACCATCATAAGGGCACCTTTTTTACGGAAGAATTCAAGGATAGATACAGCTAAAGCACTACCTTCCTCTGGATCTGTACCAGATCCAAGCTCATCCAGCAATACCAAGTCATTTGGGCCACAATGTTTAATAATGGAAATAACTTGTGTCATATGAGCAGAGAACGTACTAAGGCTAGCCTCAATACTTTGTTCATCCCCAATATCGGCAAAGATATTTTGGAATATAGGCAACATTGAGCCGTGGTCTGCAGGGATAAATAGACCACATTGGTTCATTAAGCTCAATAACCCTAATGTTTTAAGAGAGACTGTTTTACCACCTGTATTAGAACCAGTAATCAATAAAATACGGTACGATGTACCTAATTGAATATTTGTAGGCACTACCACATTCGGTGGGATTAATGGGTGCCGAGCTCTCATGAGATTGACAGTTCTATCAGTACTCAAGATGGCCGGTACACCCTTATAAGAAATAGCAAGGCTCGCCTTACCATATACAAATTCGATGTGGGATACCTTTTCACAAGCATCCATCAAATCATTACTATGTTGTTTTACAAGGGCTGATAATTCACGGTAAATACGCAATACCTCTTGCTCTTCACCAATCAAAGCCTCTTGTAATTCATTATTTAGATTCACCAAGCGCATCGGTTCAATATAGAGTGTTTGACCCGTTGCAGAACGGTCGTGAATAAGACCATCAAAAATATTGGCGATATTCCTGTTTTACAGGGATTACGTAGCGATTGTTACGCTGTGTAATGATCGTTTCTTGGAAATACTTCTGATTATCCTTGTCGTGTAAGATAGCTTGAATATCATTTTTTTCGATCTTTTCCCGAGTTTTTGATAATCGTATTTCTTAGGCTCGCCAACTTAGGAGATGCTGTATCAAGCAATTCCCCTTTTTTTCATCAAAGACGCGTTTAAAAGCGATTTTCAATGCGATCTGTATTTGGCATATCCTGAACCCATAAGAATAGCAAAGGATATTCCATATATTTTCGTTCTAAAGAACTTTGTCATCCGCTTATAAGCACCAATGGTTAAATAAATATCCCATAATGCTTCACGCGTAAGGACAAAGTCTTTACGACTCTTCTTACAGGACTCACGAATATCTCGCGTACCGCCTAACGGTTGTTCTACCTCAGTTTGTAAAGAACGCATGGCTTCTGCTGTTTCATCAAGGTTCTCTTGAATAGCTTTTAGCATCCGTCATTGGTTCAATATGCATAGCTAATTCTTTAGCAATGGTAGAACTACAATGTTGTTGTAATTGTTCTTTTATATGGTGAAAGTCTAATACATCTTCGTTAAACAATGTACTACCTCTTTTTATAAAAATACCTCTAAAATAGTGGCCCCTTGTAATAGGTGTATCATCTTTACCTACACTCTTTAGGCGGAGCCTCTTTTGTTCCATTTTGAATGGATACATAATCTGCTACGATAGTACGCAAACGATGTGGCGCCATATGTCGACCATCGATGCGCAATATATGTAGCCCTTTTCGATGTAACTCAGGTACATAGGCACGCATATCCATTTCATGACTATTCATGATGTGCATGCGGCAATAAGGATCGGTACGAAGTGGGAACACTTCCCCTTTACGGTCCTTCAATGCATAGTCTTCGCTTACACATGGCATAGGACAGTTTTCCTTTTTACCAGTGCCCACAAAGCTTGCGATGGCACAGTATTCGGAAATCATCATTTCCGTATACCCATGTACCATAATTTCTAATGGCAATTTAGTAGATTTTTGCAAGTTAACTAGTTGTGCCAATGTTAACTCTAAGGATGGTGCTATGCTACTCATATTAAAGTCTTGCCATACTTGTAGTGCTGATCCATTAAATATATTAAGCCCTGTATCAGCCTCAATAGCACCTGTATACCCTAAATCACGAAGCCATAATAACGCTTGTGGCACGTGAATAGAAATGCTATCTGGTTTAGCCTCAACTATGGCCTTAAGAGTATTCATGTACACCTCAACTTCATCGTCTTTCACAACTCGAGGCGTAGCAAATACACAAAGCACATTATGATCTTTACAAAGAGTAGCTACCTTTTCATAAATACTAAGTTCATAAGGCTTGCGTTGTAAACGGTCACCACCGAAGATAATCTTCTTAGCACCACCTTCAATAGCAGCTTTCTCAGCCTCTAATTCATCAACGCGAACACTCACCATAGGCTCTGTATACTGAATCGTATCCTTAGCTACTAAGGATGACATATCTTGAGGTTCTACGGCAAGTTCTGCCCAAGCTTTTTCATGATCTGTAATTAACAGAGTTTCTAAAGCCTCTACTGCATCGCGACGCAATGCATTCAAAACACTAGCAGGCCACATATATGGACCTTCTGGAATAGACATAGAAGCTAGAGTAAACAATGTATTACCTAATCTACCCACTTGATCTGTAACCTTCTCTAAACTAGTCGGTTTATTGTTAGCATAAACCGGTTCAAACTCATTAGATACTGTGACCGTACGACCGTCGTTTAATACAAAGGTAAGATCTGTACAAGGCTGTTCTCGGTCTGTATTAATAGATAGATACCCATGTACCTCTAATTTAGCACTAAAGTCTTGTAAGCCCCGTTGTTTTTGAGACTTTGGCGTGGATGCTAAGAATACTTGTCCTGCTGCAAAGCCTTCATCAGGTTTACCTACAAAATGCTTTTCATTTACTAAGGACCAATTCTGATCAATTTGGTAGTACGTAATACTACCAGAAGCTTGCATTACCTTTAAGAGTGATCCTTTTTCAATCGGTTCTGTTAGGTACAAATGAACTTGTCCCTTTTTGACCTCTGCTTTACCAATCAATTTCCCTTGATTATTTGGAGCCACAACGGTCATCATGGATTTCCCTACATGGTCTGTTAAGTAATCCGTAGAGAAGCCACGATTAAATCCTGATGCCAATGCATCAGCATCAGAAGAGTCTATATGAGCTGTATCTAAAATATGACGATAGGTCCCAATAACTTGACGCACATAGGAAACCTTTTTCATACGTCCTTCTACTTTAAAGGACGTAACACCGGCTGCAACGAGTTCATTCATATGCTCACTATAGTTAAGATCCTTTGGACTTAATAGATAGGCTTCATGTTTTGGCAACAAACTAGTACCTGAAGAATCCAACAATTCATAAGGTAAACGGCAAGGTTGTGCGCAAGCACCACGGTTACCACTACGACCACCGATGAAGGAACTCATTAAGCATTGACCAGAATAACATACGCACAACGCACCGTGTACGAAGACTTCAATTTCAGCTGTACAGTTTTTACAAATGTGTTCGATTTCAGCTAGGCTTAATTCACGGGCCAATACAACACGGGTAAAGCCGAGGCTTTCATAAAAACGAACAGCATCTAATGTAGCAGCCGTCATCTGCGTACTGCCATGTAAGTGAAGTTTAGGAGCCACTCGTTGTGCCAATTTAGCAACTGCTAAATCTTGAACGATAATAGCATCCACTCCGATGCGCTCTAAGTCCTTTAAATACGCCTCGAGATCCTTTAATTCGGAATCACCTATGAGGATATTTACGGTTACATATACGGACACATCTAAAATATGAGCCAAACGAATAGCCTCAGCTAGTTCTTCAATGCCAAAGTTCGCTGCATGAGCACGAGCATTAAAGCCTTTACCGCCAAGATAAATAGCATCAGCCCCAGATTCTAAAGCGGCTATAAAGTTTTCCATCGTACCGGCAGGAGCCAATAATTCCATGGATAATCCTTTCTACCTAACTAAAGGTATAACTATAGTACTAAAAGGGTTTACCATACGGTAAACCCTTTCAATATACTGCTTGAGATTAACGTAATCTGCAGTTAATTTCTGCTAATGCATCGATAATAGCTTGAATGTTACCATCAATATCTTCATCATTCAACGTGCCTTCCATAGAGCGGAATTGCAAGTTGTATGCAAGACTGCGGTAACCAGCTTCGATATGTTCACCTTCGTAAACGTCGAAGATAGATGCACTTTCTAAATATTCACCACCATGCTCTTTAATGATAGATAAAATTTCGCCACTAGATACGGACACAGGTGCTACGATAGCAAGGTCACGACTAGTGCCTGGGAATTTACTGAAGGATGTATAACGGAATGCTGGAATCGTTAAGGATAATACGGCTTCCAAATCGATTTCAAACATGTATACTTTGCCAGGTAAGTCAAAGTTTTTGCTCACTTGTGGATGTAATTCCCCATACTGAGCAATCATTTTACCATCAACAACGTATTGAGCACTTACACCTGGGTGGAAGTATGGCTCAGTGCCGCGATTAATTTCATAACTTGTAACACCTAATTCAGCTAACAACGCATCTACAATACCTTTTACATCATAGAAATCTGTAGTGCGTTCTGCTTGATTCCAACCAGCTTGGTTTGCCTTGCCCATCAAGATACCGCAAGCCATAGGGCGTTCATGAGGTACTTCTGTTAAAGGCAATGCTTTTGGTTCATATACATTGGCTGTTTCAAATAACCAAAGATCCTTATTTTGTTGCGCAATATTGCGTTTAGCTGCTTCAATAACAGCTGGTACCAATGTAGTACGCATATAAGGGAACTCTTCAGAAATAGGGTTCAAGATTGGGATGGCAGTATAACGGCTATCCACTTCAGGAAGCATCATGTTAGTAAGACCATCTTTATGCATGAAGCTAAATGTAATGATTTGAGTCATACCCAATTTAGCCAATGCATGAGTTACCTCTTTAGTAAGAGCTTTCTTAGGTGTCATGCCACCAGAGGATAATACGGCAACCGGAATTGTAGGCTTAATATTATCATAGTTGTAAATACGAGCCACTTCTTCAGCGATATCAGGCATCACTGTTACGTCGCCACGCCATGTTGGAACGAGAGCAGACAATTTATCGCCATCTTCAGTTACAACGAACTCAAGGGCAGTCAAAATACGAACCATTTCGTCTTTTTCAATGTTTGTACCCAAGTAATCGTTAATTTGTTCTGCTGTAAAAGTAACAGTATGTTGTTCTAAAGGATTTTTATATACATCGATAACGCCTACATCAACTTTACAAGTAGGACAGATTTGTTGTAATAATTGAGCTGCTCTATCGATAGCATAAGCAGTGTATTTATGATTTACACCACGTTCGAAACGACCAGATGCTTCGGAACGCATGCCAAGAGCTTTAGATGTACGACGAATGGATGGACCATTGAATACGGCAGCTTCGAACAAAACGGTAGTCGTTTCATTTGTCACTTCACTATCAAAGCCACCCATGATACCAGCTACACCTACTGGACGTTCTGTATCGGCAATGATGAGCATGGAGTCATTCAATTCGCGTTCAGAACCATCAAGTGTAACAAGAACTTCACCATTTTTAGCGCGTCTTGCCACCAATTGATGACCTTTTACATGGTCATAATCATAGGCATGCATAGGTTGACCAAGTTCTAACATAACATAGTTTGTAACGTCTACTACGTTATTGATAGGACGAATGCCACTGTTACGCAAACGGTTTTGTATCCACAATGGGGATGGCTCAACCTTAACATCAGTTACTACGCGAGCAGTAAAACGAGTACAAAGATCATCCGCTTCAATGGATACAGATGCTTTTCCTTCAATAGACTCGCCATTTTCGTTAACCATGATAACAGGGAATAAAGCTTTTTGGTTTGTCATAATACCGAATTCACGGGATAAACCAACCATGGAGAAGCAATCTGCTCGGTTAGCAGTCAATTCAAATTCATACACTGTATCATTTAAGCCTAAAACGTCTTTTACATCAAGACCAATTGGTGTATTTTCAGGGAAAATATAAATGCCTTGAGCTTCTTCAGGCAATACTAAATCACTAGAAATGCCAAATTCTGCAACGGAGCAGAACATGCCTTCAGAAACTACACCGCGCAATTTACCTTTTTTAATCTCTGTGCCATCAGCTAAGCGAGATTTATGATACGCCACAGGCACGATTTGGCCTACTGCAACATTGGTAGCAGCTGTTACGATTTGTTTTGTAACAGGTTCACCTTCTTCTGTAAGGCATTCAACTTGGCATACTTGTAATTTATCTGCATCTGGATGTTTTGTAATCTCCACGATTTTACCAGTATAAATTTTCTTAATGCCATTATCCATAGCAATGACATCTTCTACAGGAATACCAGCTTGTGTTAATTCATCGGCCAATTCTTGAGCAGGACGATTCATATCCACAGGCACGTATTCGTTCATCCACTGTAAACTTGCTTTCATGAGTTCCTCCTAAAATTGTTCCAAGAATCGTACATCATCTTCAAAGAATAGACGTAAATCATTAATGCCATATAAAAGCATAGCAATACGTTCTACGCCCATACCAAAGGCAAAGCCTTTAACCTTTTCAGGATCGTACCCATTAATACGCAATACATCAGGATGAACCATACCGCATCCTAAGATTTCAAGCCAACCTGTATGAGAACATACACGGCAACCTTCACCACCACACATTACACAGGAAATATCTACTTCTGCAGATGGTTCTGTAAATGGGAAGAAGCTTGTACGGAAACGTACTTTTGTTTCATCCCCATACATATGACGCAAGAAGGACTCTAATGTGCCTTTCAAATCAGCAAATGTAATATGCTCATCGATGATGAGACCTTCCACTTGATGGAATACTGGGGAATGTGTTGCATCATAATCCCAACGATAAACCTTACCAGGCGCAATCATACGGATTGGGCTATTAGGCTCATGACGTTGCATTGTACGAGCTTGTACTGGAGATGTATGCGTACGCAATAAGAAGTTTTCTGTAATATAGAAGGAATCTTGCATATCACGTGCAGGATGGTCTTTAGGCAAGTTTAAGCATTCGAAGTTAAAGTAATCCTGTTCAATTTCTGGCCCCTCTTCAACGGTATACCCCATTTTCATGAAGAAGTCCTCAATCATTTCATTAACCTTAGTTAATGGATGGATATGACCAGCTTTTTGTGCACGACCAGGCAATGTAATATCGATGCGTTCTTGTTCTAAACGAGCGTTTAACTCTGCCGTTTCCATACGAACTTTAACCGTATCAATTTCGGCTTCTAATGCTTCACGAACAGCATTAACGAGGGCGCCAGCCTTCGGGCGTTCTTCTGGAGATAATTTACCAAGACCTTTTAGTAATGCCGTTACCTCACCTTTTTTACCTAAATATTTAACGCGTATATCTTGCAGTGATTGTATATCTGTCAACCCTTTAATCGCATCAAGAGCTTCAGCCTTAATCCGTTGTAATTCTTCTTTCATTAAAGCATCCTCCTATATTTAAAAGTCTAAACTATATTATACCAAATCAGGGTTGTCTTCTTCAATAAAACGCCATGGTAATTCAGGTAATGACTTCTCTTCTAGTACAAAAAATGTACCACGTGCCAAGTGAACAAGTTCACCTAATTCATTATAGATACGTGCTGTAGCAACCATAGTTGTTTTACCATTATGCTCTACATTGGCTACACCACGCAATACAGTACCACCCTTAACAGCTTTCACATAGTTACCATTAAGATCAATAGTGCTAACAGATTTGCCCAATGTGAAACAAGCGGTCCCCATTACACTATCTGCTAAACCAATACAAACGGCACCATGTAAATCCCCTCGGAAATTACAATACTCTGTATCATTTGTTTGTAAGGTCATTTCTGCATGACCTGGTTCAACTGCTGTAATTTCAGAATCTTTTACCCAAGAAAATGGATTCTGATTTCGTAATTCGTTGAAATATTCTAACAATGTTGTAGCCATAAGGTTTCTCCATTCAATATACTTACCCGTAGATTAGGTAATCTACATATCCCGTTTATTACAAATTGCTTGCATGAAAATTTCATAAGTATATAGCACAAATTACATACAAGCATATAAAAATGGTGCGTTACATCATACATATTGTATCATGCAACGCACCATATGCGAATAACTCTATCTATTTATTAGTATGTTCTTAAAAATACACACTTACAATTCAAGACTATTCATAATGTAATGCATCTATTGGATTGAGTTTTGCCGCCTTGCGAGCTGGATAAATACCAAGATCAAACCAATTGCCATAGAGAAGGCAAAAGACATTACAATAGTTGGTATAGATATAACTGTACTCATGCCTGAAGCCATACCAATTAACTTAGAGGCCCCTATACCGAGTGCAATACCTATGATGCCCCCCATCAGACTGATAACAACAGCCTCGATAAGGAACTGTGTAACGATAACACTATAAGTTGCACCTAAAGCCTTACGCACCCCAATTTCTCTTGTCCGTTCTGTTACTGATACGAGCATAATATTCATAATGCCGATACCACCAACAACGAGCGAGATAGCAGCTACAGCGCCAAGGAATAATGTTAATGTTCCTGTAGTTTCCTCCATAGTTTCCATGATAGAGTTCATGTTCTGAATATTGAAATCATCTAGATTAGTATCCTTGATTCCATGACGTACGCGCAATAGGTTTTCAATATCGGATTGTAAACGATCGATACCGTTTTCATCCTTACCTACTACGTAGATCATTCGAAGATAATCAACACCTTCTACCCGTTCCATGGCTGTAGTATACGGGATAACAACCATATCATCTTGGTCATTACCCATAGCACCACTGCCCTTACTATTAAGGACACCAATGATACGGAACGGAATGTTTTTAACACGAATTTCTGCACCTACTGGATCTTCATCACCAAATAGATTTTTAACAACTGTTTTACCTACTACTGCGACGCGTTCACGATTCTGTACATTCTTTTCAGATAAGAAGCGACCAGATTTCATAGACCAATTGTTTACATCTAAATAGTTATAACTAACACCAGATACAGAAGTGGTCCAGTTTTTATTTTGATAAATTACTACATACGAACCATTTGTCATCGGACTGGCAGCTTTCACACCATCCAATTTTGAAATCGCTTCGTAATCAGAAACCTTTAAAGACTTCATAGAACCTGCAGAAGGTCGAACCCCTGGTGTGCGTGGTGCCCCAGGCATAACCATCAATAGATTAGATCCTAAGCTAGAGATGGAGTTTTGAATATCTTGCTTTACACCATTACCAATGGATACTAAGGCAATTACGGCAGCTACACCGATAATAATGCCTAACATGGTTAAAATGGAACGCATTTTATTAGCAATGAGGGATGCCCATGCCATTAAGAAACTCTCTTTATACATGTGGCACCTCCTGTACAGGCGTCATATTGAGATTTTGAGAGTCCTCTACAATCAAACCATCGCGCAATACTACATTACGACTTGCATAGGTTGCAATTTCAGGTTCATGAGTAACGAGGATAATTGTACGCCCTTCATCATAGAGACCTCTAAAGATATTCATAACATCAATAGTCGACTTGGAGTCAAGGTTGCCTGTCGGTTCATCGGCCATGATGATAGCAGGATTATTCGCTAACGCGCGAGCTATGGCTACACGTTGACGCTGACCACCAGATAACTCAGATGGCAAGTGATCCATACGATCCCCAAGGCCAACAGAGGATAACAATGCAGCGGCACGTTCATTACGTGACTTTTTATCTATCCCTGCATAAATCATAGGGAGCGCCACATTCTCTAAAGCTGTCAATTTTGTTAATAAGTTAAAACTTTGGAATACAAAGCCTATTTGTTTGTTTCGTACAAAGGCCAATTCATCATCGGATAAAGTAGCTACCTCATCGCCATTAAGGCGGTATGAACCTGTCGTTGGTCTGTCTAAACAGCCAAGAATGTTCATAAAGGTAGACTACCAGAACCGGAAGGACCCATAATAGATACGAATTCGCCTTTATTGACCTGTAAATCAATACCATGTAAAACAGGCACCGATAATTTACCATTTACATAGGTCTTTGTAATCCCTTGTATATCGATTACTGCTTGATTCATATTCACCTACTATTAGAATGGTCCACGGTTATTATTCTTAGGTGCCGTTACATCACCGCTTACGATGATTTCATCACCTTCAGATAAACCTTTTAAAATTTGTACATTAGTATCCCCAGTTACACCTGTAGAAACAGCTGTACGTACTGGTTGACCATCTTTAATAACATATACGTATTCACCTTGCTTATCTGTACGCACTGCCGTAAGAGGTACTACTAATGTATTTTTAATATCTTCACCAAAGATGGTTGCACGAGCCGTCATAGATGGTAAGAAGTTGTTGGAAATATTTTCAGGAATTTGAACCTTTACAGTATAGTAAACAACACTGTTGCTTGTAGCACCCATGTTACCTTTTGTACCCTTTGCGATTTCAGATACGTAGCCTGTGAAAGTTTCACCTGGTTTAGAGTCTACAGTAAATTCTACTTTAGCACCTTGTTTGATACTACCAATATCTGTTTCATCTACAGTTAAGTAAATTTCTAAGTCACTTAAATCTGCAATAGTAGCGATAATCATTTGTGTAGAAATACCAGTACTGATAGTTTGACCAGCTTTCAATGGTGTGCCTATAACAGTGCCAGACATTGGTGCTGTAATTGTAGCATCGCTTAAATCTGCTGCTGCCCGGTCATACGTAGATTTTGCACGTTCATAAGATGTTACAGAATCATCATAGGTTTGTTGAGCGATAGCATTTTGGTCTGCTAATGCTTTATAACGATTCATATCAAGTTCTGCCTTAGCTAATGCAGCTCGTGCATCATCTGCAGAGGCTTGCAATTGACGTGTATCAATATAAGCAATAACTTGACCAGCTGTAACTTGATCATTCTCTTTTACTAAGACTTTTTCAAGCTTACCAGCCACATTCGTAGAAACGTCTACATAATTGACAGGGTTAATAGTACCAGTTGCACTAATACTAGTTTTTACATCACCCTTTTCTACCTTACCAGTAGTATATAAGTTTTGTGTTTGCTTAGAACCTTCGCTATGCATGTAGTAGTATGTACCACCACCAAGAACACAAAGAACAACAGCACCTGCAATAATGCGTTTACGATGCTTTTGTAAAAATTCTTTCATTATAATCTCCTTATATTAAAACGAAGATATTGGCACAACATGTATCGTTCCTAACAATACTATTAGTAATTTTAAATTATACAACACCAATTACTTTTTATGCAATATAATTTCATTAATGAATAATTGATGATAAAATAAAATGACCCTTGCGGGTCATTAATAGTTTTAACTGCTTAATATAGATAATAATGTATAATCCTTTTCATTAATAGGAAATACAAGACTTTCAGCCTCTTGATAGGAAATAGCACGAATGTGACCATCAATATATCCAATTAGTCGATTATCTGTACCATTCATCAATAACTCAATACAAGTTTCACTCATACGTGCCGATAAAATAGCATCGAATGCAGAAGGACCGCCACCGCGTTGTAAATATCCTAATACAGTCAAACTTGGATCAAATTCCGTATGCTCCTTAATGAAGGATTTTACTTCTCCACTATTATATGCACCTTCAGCAACGAGTATCACACTATATTCTTTACCCCGAATCTGTGTTTCCTTTAAATGACGACAGACCTCATGTAAAGGCATAGGATTTTCAGGAACGAGTACAATTTCAGCACCACAGGCAAGGCCAGCTTTAAGTGCAATATGACCTGCTTTACGACCCATTACCTCTACAATGGCTACCCGTTCATGGGAATTAGATGTATCACGAATTCTTCCAACCGCATCAACTACAGTATTAAGCGCCGTATCAAAGCCTATAGTATATTGAGTACCACCCATATCATTATCTATGGTGCATGGAATTGTCATTGTAGACATGCCAAGCTTAGCTAAACTCATAGCGCCTCGCATAGAACCATCGCCACCGATAACAATAAGGTGATCAATATTATGAGCTTTCAAAATATCGTAAGCTTTACGCTGAACATCTTCATTTTGAAACTCAGGAAAACGAGCTGTTTTTAGCATGGTACCGCCTTGAGTAATAATACCACCTACAGAACGGTTTGCTAAAGGAACAAATTGTTCTTCCATAATACCTAAATAGCCACGTTCAATACCGAAAACTTCAAAGCCTTCATGTATTGCTTTTCTAGTTAGCGCTCTGATGGCGGCGTTCATGCCAGGTGCGTCTCCGCCGCTTGTTAGTATTGCGACTCTTCTCATATCCATTCCCCCCTTGTGGTGCATGTTGTTTGGATATAGCTTCTGACTTACGTCCTTTACCTTTCTGATTAGACGGCTTCTGTTTACGACGTTTATCACAGCAAGATGTATTAGATCCTACCTTATTAGAACCTAATGTTTGAGAAGTTCGTTTATGAGCTTCTATTTTCTTAGGTATTCTACTATCATTTGTATTTCTAGTAACAGAATTATTTAGTTTTAGTTCTTGAGATGATTCTTTATCATCTCCATTGTTCATATCATTGGGTTGACGTCTTGCTTTAAATTGCACGCCTGAAGCAACTAATTCATCTTCAATACGTTGCATAAAAATCATAGGTCCGACCATTTGTTGTATCTAGTACAAAATCACACTGCTTATATACTGGTTTCCAGGATTGTATCATAGCGTGTACAAAAGCATGTACATTATTGTAATCCATAGTTGGCCGTTTCCCAATTCGGCGATTTACACGGCTCACAATACGAAATTGTGCAGCGCGAATACCAATAATATATGAGTATTTTTTTAATACTTTTAACGTACGATGTTCAATCGGAAAATTACCACCTACAGATATAACCGCTTCATGGTATAAGCATACCTTTTTAAGTACATCCATTTCAGCACGACGGAATGCTTTTTCTCCAATTTTCTTGAATATTTCAGCAATAGGCAACCCAAAACGACCTTCTAATACGCGATCAGTATCTACAAATTGCCATCCCTTGCGTTCTGCAAGATTACGACCGAAATGACTTTTGCCACTTCCCATAGAACCGATGAGCATAATATTGCGTTTTATTATCATCTATTTATGTGCCCCTTATTATTTCATATCCTTCATTGTACTATAAAATGCTACAAAAACAAAGACAGACTATAGATTAACTCTCTATAATCTGTCTCTATTAGTATTAGTATTACTAAAAATAATTTATATGTTAAGACCTCATAGTTGGTTTCACTGCACAATGTACATATACTACATTGCCTTTCCGTTCTATGTCCTCTATTTCTATACGGCGTGAAGGTTCTTTCTCATCAACAGTATTAATCCAGTTTATAAGTCGTTCTGTACTCCCTAATACAGTTAACTCTAATACACCTTCATGCTCATCAGTACTAACAATCATTAATGGTTCTCCTTGCAAAGAATCAAAAATACTTGTATTAGAACTCGTGTTAGATACCTTATTTTGCGTAAATGACTCTAACAATTTTGCTTCCTTAGATACAATATAATCTGACTTAGCATGCATTTTAATAACATAGTTTTCTTGTCGCTCTTTCAATTGAGTAACCTTCTGATTTAAACTAATAAATCCATATAGTGAACTACTAATGATGATGCTCCACACTATTACGATCATTAGTATCTTCTCTACTGGATGTGTTGTGCTCTCCTTTAGATCCTTCCACATGGAATGTATATATACCTTTATCTGCTTAACTGTTCCATGACACTCCATTCCTATTAGTCTGTGTTGAAGACTAGCTATAAACTTACGACACGCATCATCAGTAACACCTACACCATCCACACTAATCTGTCCATCTTTTATATGGAGATGCTGTAAACTAATACCTTGCTCCATAGCTATATCAATGACATATAGGACTATAGTATTTTGAATCATAGATGATGTATTATTTTTTGAACTATTCTTAAGAATTTGATCTTTAACGGCTATTATATCTGCATACTGTTTCCCTATAGACTGATACTGTGGATTTTCTAATAGACTCAATAGTTCTGATTTTTCAGCTTTATAATATTCGTAACTAGACCAGCAATAACCTAGAGATAATAATCCTACTATTCCGTATATAATACTCATTCCATATAGATAATATCGATATCTGTGCCATATACTATGCCAATATAACGAACGAGGCATTAAATTAATGTGTCTATCCTTACCAGCCCAAGCCAATCCATTTAAGCCCCCTTGCTGCCATACCAATGGACATATCCCAATCTAGTTGGCCTTGATTACACCGATTACGACCACGACCTAAAAATAGTAGAGGAATATACTCCGTCTCTCCATATATGGAGATAATAGCTTCCATATCCTTTCGTTCCTCTTCAGTTAACTGTTCTAAACCATACAGCTTAATGCCTTGTATTTCATCTACGCCAAACTCCTGCAATCTAGCCTCAAGCTGTTCTATCCCTTCTGATACATCGGTACTAGTAATTGGAATTCTACATTCTTGAATACATATATCGTTCCACCATAGCCATAAGTGTAAATTACCCTTTTCAACAACGCCAGTTACAGTCCCACTACGCCGCATCAAACTGTAACAAATAGGGATAGGCCAAAAATCGATTACATCTACTGGAGCATAAGTGTCTCGTATTCCTTGTTTTAACAGTTCTAATGAATGACGCTCTACAGCTACCATAAACATATGATAATTATGTCTTGGATATTCTCGACGACACGCATCCATTTGGAAGCTATCTCCATCAAAGTTAAAGTAATCCTCTACATTCCACTTGATAAATTCTTTCATATCAAAATCGTGAGGATCATAAGGTGCCACATGCATTTGTGTATCAATATTTGCCACAATGCTGTAGGCACCATCATCTAAATCATACATTTCAATAAATTTTCGAATATCCTCATCAATAGGTGCACTGCGTTTCATTTCTAGTGCATCGGTAATGACCATAGTTTTATTTTCTACATGAGCTGTAACACATACAATATGTTCATCTGTAATGCATACTCCAGTATGTATTTTCTTTTTTCGTTTCATAGATTCACCTCAATATGGTTTCACCTTTATAACATGCATATTATTATCCTTATCTACCGTCACATACATATGTACTCGACTGACAATTTTGTGACGCTTCAATTTCCCATAACTCATAACATGACGAGGGTTTTCTGATACTGAGTCAGCTTCAATCGTTATTTCCACGTCCGCATCATCAGCTACTATTAGCTTTTTGCTGAAAGTCCCATGTATTACCCTGCTCTACAGTAGCCTACAAACCAATGTGCTCCACTTTGAGCTGCATAGTGTGCCTCTTCTAAATGCAATTCATCTATTGCATTACCTTCACAAATTTGACCAATACGCAGCCCCATAAAGGCTAACAATAATAAAAAAGACATTGTAAGTATCGCTACATATGTAATGAATCCAGCATTATGGGCTCCCATGTTCATGACTCGGTTCCTCATGATATTTATACCAATCATATATACTACTTTTGACCTATAGCAACTTCATATATAGCTAATCCTCCATATCCAGCAGTATATTGCTTATCACCAGTAAATCGATTTGTAATATACCAACGCATGTGGACAGTTTCACTTTCATCTATACTAAATGGATGCTCTTGTGTATACCCCACATTTCGCTTATCTTTTGTACCTATAATGCGGCTACCACTAACCGGCTGCAAGCTGCCATCCGTAAGTTTTCTATACAGCGCATGGCGTTGTACAGTTAATGTAGTCCGTTTAGTATCGTGAACATATAAAGTCTTATTTCTATCCTCTACAGTTACCTGTACAGGATTCCATATAATTTGAGCCACAACCATACGCCTTGTATACCTGCCATCCTCCATCATCGCAACACTATCTATTAATTTTGCATTCCACATAACTCCGTAAAAAAACTATCCCTAATAACAAGGTTAGAACGATAGTAGAAATAGTTATACTCATAAGTGTGGAATACAAAATAAAACCACTTTGTTTATCATGAGTAATCAACGTATTTCCTCCAAAAAGAGCGATAAGCTATACACAATAGTTTCATTATCTATGGCCTGTACAGTTAATCGTTGTAGGGCAATGCCATTTTCTACGGTAGGTTCTATGTGTGTTTTATAAGTAATAGATTCCCTAGGGCTCATAATAAATTGAGAGTTATGAATCCCTTCTTGAATGTGACCTGTTTTGTAATACTGGGACTTACTTTCCTCTAAATATGTTACAGTATCTTGTACTATATGATCCCAATAATAAGCCTTATAAATTGTCAAGGTAGCCATCCAAAATACAGATAGTATAACAGGCAATATAAACATAATAATGGCTGTTGATACTAAGGCATCTCCATACATAAATCCCTTAGTGTACTTCTTCCCATCGAATACGTCCCGTCTGCACAGATATCCATATACGATTTCTCTCACCACTTTCTCGATCCCGTAAAATAAGTTCCGTTCCATCATAAGGTAAACCTAGAGAAGAAAAAGAGATAATCGTTAAAGGTTGTACGTTTTCAATCCCTGTAGGTAACGATATATCGACTGTATGATGATGCGCATCCTCCTCTAAGGTATAGCTATCTTTATTTAATATGAATAACATGCGCCCTTTCCCATTCGACTTATGACCAAGCATGGACCAAAGTTGAACCTTTTTTAACATATATACCACTTCTTGAGTACTTCCATTTAAGGTATAACGACTGGGCGTCGTAACAATGGGCAAAGACAGAGAAATCAAAAGTAAAAATAAACTAATAGCAATAATCCACTCGGCTAACAAAGAGCCAAACTGATGATGTATAGGTTGTGCCTTAACCATTGATATAACACCTCCATATAGGATCCGCCATGTAAGGCACACCAACCACCAAAGCATAGAAAGGGACCAAATGGAATATATCGATTACGATAGCTTGTTAGTAAGAGATAGAGAGAACCAACGCAAAAGGCTACGTAAAAAAAGCATATAATCTCCCAGGGCGTAAGCCACATGGAAATAGCAGAAAACCATTTCACATCGCCTAGTCCAAAACCTTTATGACTAATAAGACGAAGTCCATATGTAATAGTACCTACAGTCATAACACTTATGATTGTTATAAGCATAGACTTATCATTTAGAAAGCTATACAAAATGCCACCTATAACAAGCACTAAGGCCCCTTCATCAGGTAATATATAGTAATGCATATCGATGGTAGCACCTGCTATGATGATGAGTGAAAACACAGCATACAAAGCAACGTGAATAAGGATATTACCTGGGATGAAACTATAATAGGTAGCACTATGGATGCTATATACACGATCAGTGCTATAACATAATGAGTCCCTTTCATACCTTGTCCTTCCATACAATCAACTATAGATATGTAAATCTAACGATTGATGTAACTACATATATATGAAAACCTAAATCTACATATATATAAAAACCTAAAACTACATTCCTATCATTAATACATGCACATTAAATATTAAATACTAAATACTAAATACTAGTTACTTGATACTGATATTAGATGCTAGATGCTAAATTCTACATATAAGTTACGTTAAGGTGCATCAGGTGCTTTAACTACAACTGCTTTTGCCGTACCGCCATTAACCACTTCATAAGTAATGGTATATTCCTTATCCTTTGCAGTCTTAACATGTTCTGTAAGATAACCTTCTTTATATAGATTTTCTACAGTTGGTGGTGTATCTACATTCTTGTCAATCATATAGAGCTGCGTTGCATTTTTAATTATTTGAATATCTGCCGTTTCCTTCGCATTTCGTGCTCTGTCAGCAGCCGATAAGAATTGTGGCATCGCAATAGCTGCCAATATGGCAATAACGGCTACTACAACCATTAACTCAACAAGGGTAAAGCCCCCTTTTCTCGACTTCTTGAGATTTTCCCGAACCCGAGAAATATGTAAGTGGTCTAAAACCCATTGACCACATAATTCTAATCGAGAATTTAAACCATGAACCATATGTATAACAGAACTCATAATATCCTCCTTATAATGATTAAATAACAGCTATCCATTTATATTGACCTCTATTGTGCTAACTATAAATAGCTATTGCCCTCCCAACTTAGCAATAGACGTAAATAATGGATACATAACAGATACAACTAAAACGGCTACACCAATTCCCATTACAGTTAGCAAAATTGGTTCTAAAAGTCTCTCTAGTCGGGTGATATATTTTGAAAGTATAGATTCATAGTAATGTCCACAATGATGTAGCATTTTAACGAGCTCTCCACTTTCCTCGCCAATAGAAATCATTTGCCATATAAAGGAATTTCCAATATTCTCAGTTCTAAGGCTCTCTTCAAAAGAATGGCCAGTTAATAACTTTGCCTCTACTTTCTCACTACATTCGGCACCATACATATTGCCCCATAAAGGTCTTGTGATATTCATAGTATGAATAATAGAAATTCCAGAATCTAACAAAAGGGCCCAAACCTTTAGCATACTCGTGTAGTAAATGCAGGTCATCCATTGGTATCGGTGAGCCAACAGCCAAAGCCAACGATGTACTTTGCGTTTTATACTATGTTGATGGTATGCAAAGACTAAAGCACCTATTCCTACACACTGCATAATAAAGACTAATATAGGATGATTCTTTAGCCCTTGTCCTAATGCAAAGAGGGCTCGTGTCATCAATGGTAATGTAATATGCATGGTAGTAAAAACCTTCTCAAAGGATGGAATGATAAACAGGATGGTAACGAGAAAGAATACGTTCATCATGAGAAGAAGAAATATAGGATAAGAAATAGCACTCATAACCTTTTGCCGCAATTGTCGCTCCCAGTCATAGTGACGTGAAATGTATTGTAAGCTTTCACCTAAAGTGCCTGCTGCCTCTCCACTTTCTAGTAGTGCTAAGGCTATAGCAGGGCAGCCTTCACTACGCAATGCTTGCGATAAGGTTTGACCTCTTTCAATCGATTCATAGAGGGCTGTATATAAAAGCCCTCGCTTCCCATGACAGAGTAACTGTAATGCCCGCCGTAAAGGTACACCTGACTCGATGAGTAGTCCTAATTGATAGGTTACATCTACCACCATGGTATGATTCCACTTATGCTTTTTCTTATTTACTTGTAAAGTGATTTTATAAATCTTGTATCCATCGCGCTTTAACCGTGTACCGACCTCCTGTTCTGAATCTGCCCACATCAAACCTTTTACTGTTTCATTATTCTCATTTTTTATGACATATTCATAAGCCTCCATATCTGCACCTACGATAATTGTTGATCTAATAGCGTATGTAGTTGATGCTGCGTTCCATATTGTGCTTTTACATCTCGTACGGCCATTTCTAGTGTTTTCATAGGCAGTTGTGTTTCTTGAATAGAGATAATTTGCGGTTCCTTACGAGTGCGTATTAAATTTGCCACTGCATGAGTGTTTAACAAAATATCACGAATGGTAATAAACTTTTTATTCCACCTAAGAAGTCGTTGACATATAACAGCACGTAACACTTGAGATATTTGACTGCGAATCTCCTCTTGTTGTTCACCCGGAAATAGTGAAATCATGCGGTGAACAGCCATCACGGCCCTTTGGGTATGCATAGTGGCCATCACAAGATGCCCCGTTTCAGCCGCATGAAGAGCAGCCTCTAATGTTTCACGATCTCGAAGCTCTCCAACCATAATGACATCTGGGTCCTCTCGCAATGCATCGCGAATACCATTAGACATAGACTTAATATCGGCACCTAATTGGCGTTGATGAATTAAAGATTTCTTAGGCTTAAACTCAAATTCTATGGGGTCTTCTAAGGTAATGATATGGCGCTCCATAGTTTGATTTATATAGTCAATACAACAGGCTAAGGTAAAACTTTTCCCACTACCTGTAGGCCCGCATACAAGCAATAGACCATCATGTGCTTCACATAGTTTTTGAAGTAAATGTCCTTCACTGTTATCCTCTAGCTTAAGTTGTTGATGGCACAATAACCGTAGTGTCCCACATATCGTTTGATTAGCCTTATATAGATGAACACGTATACGCACGCCACAACAGGAACAAGCTTCATCGAGAGATTGCCATTCATAAGAGGCTATACCACAACGTCGTAAAATATCTTCAATTAAGATAGTAGTACATATAAACGAAGTAGCCTTCAATCCATCACCATGTCGCAAATAGATAGGCTCACCACATTGTAGATGAATATCTGTGGATGATAAATGTATTGCTTGTTCAACAATGGTTTCTAAATTTCCACTATTACAGCATGAGTCCACAACGATGCACCTCCTCTATCGATGTAACATGCTGAGATACAGCTTCACGAGCGGAATCCTCTAGTGACACAAGTAAATGTGCTTCTAATTGATCCCAGTTAACTGAATTGGTTGGTATTTCTAAATATTCAAAGAGCGCAGTCCGTCCATGATACGTGGTACCATCAAATTTTCGAACTAAACGTTGCGCTATTGCCCCCATTAAAGTAGCCCGTATTAAATACGGTTCTACCCCCATATCCATGAGACGCGTTACAACACCAATAGCTGTGTTAGTATGAATTGTAGATAACACTCGATGCCCTGTTAAAGCAGATTTAACGGCCAGCTCTGCAGTCTCCTTATCCCTGATTTCACCAATCATAATCGTATCTGGATCTTGCCGTAGCACTGATCTAAGCCCTTTGGCAAATGTAAGCCAATCTTCTCATTAATACCAATTTGTATGGCTCCTTTAATTTCAGCCTCTACGGGATCTTCAAGACATATGAGCTTTGTTTCCTCTAAATTTAACATGCGTAACATGGCATATAAAGTAGCCGTTTTACCACTACCTGTAGGTCCACAGATTAGAAGTAAGCCATAAGGACGTTTTAGTAATTGTTTAATATGCTCATAAATATCTGTACGCATACCTAACGCTTTTAGATCTTTATGACTTCCTTCATTTCCCATGAGCCGACAGACCAAAGTCTCACCATATAGGCTAGGCAATGTGGATACGCGCATTGTTACAGATGTATTCTTATGACTCCAAGCCCATCGACCATCTTGAGGCAATCTTTTTTCACTAATATCTAATGCACTACAAACCTTGATGCGGTTGATAATAAGTTCAGCCTCTTCAGAAGTCACAGTCATATTTGTTCGTAGTAATCCATCTTGTCGTAACCGAACTTGGACACCACTTTTTGTGGGATCAAAATGAATATCACTGACATGATGTTCTAAAGCATATAGGATAATGTCGTCTAATGTTACGTCTACATACATGGTCACCTCCTATACCTTGCGGTATGTTTTTACCTCACACTAGTGTATGGCGTTATAGGTTTCGACATCATCCCCAAAATCCCTTTTTTATTTTTAAAAATCCACGAAGCGAAAACTTTTCTATTTTTGGGCATATAAAAAAGGCGCCCCGAAGGGCGCCCTTATTGGACTTTTAGCTAAGACAATTTTTATTTTAAGTTATAAAAAACGTCATTACCTTTATATTGTGCTGTTTCGTATAACATTTCTTCAATACGAAGCAATTGATTGTATTTAGCTACACGTTCAGAACGAGCTGGTGCACCAGTCTTAATTTGACCAGCATTTACAGCTACTGCAATATCAGCGATAAATGTATCTTCTGTTTCGCCAGAGCGGTGAGATACTACACATGTATAACCTGCACGTTTAGCAAGTTCCATAGCGTCGAATGCCTCTGTTAAAGTACCGATTTGGTTTACTTTTACAAGAATAGAGTTACCTACACCAAGTTCGATACCACGAGCTAAGCGTTTCGTATTAGTTACGAATAAATCATCACCAACAAGTTGTACGCGATCGCCAAGGCGTTCTGTCAATAATTTCCAGCCATCCCAATCTTCTTCAGCAAGACCATCTTCGATGGATACGATTGGATATTTACCTACTAAGTACTCGTAGAAATCTACCATTTCAGCAGCTGTTTTAACTTTGCCTTCGCCGGCTAGATTGTATTTACCATCTTCATAGAATTCGGAAGATGCAGAATCAAGAGCTAATTTGAAATCTTTACCAGGTTCATAACCAGCTGCTTAATAGCTTCACAAATTACTTCTAACGCTTCTTCATTGGATGCCAAGTTTGGAGCAAAACCACCTTCATCACCTACAGCAGTGCTAAGACCTTTATCATGAAGTACAGATTTCAATGTATGATATACTTCTGCACAGCTACGAAGAGCTTCAGCGAAGGATTCTGCGCCTACAGGCATGATCATAAATTCTTGAATATCTACGTTATTATCCGCATGTGCGCCGCCATTCAAGATATTCATCATAGGAACTGGCAATTCTTTTGCGTTGAAACCGCCAAGGTATGCAAACAATGGCAAGTCTAAGGATTCAGCTGCTGCACGAGCTACTGCCATAGATACACCAAGAATTGCATTAGCACCAAGGTTAGATTTATTGTCTGTACCATCTAATTTCAACATCAAGTTATCGATAGCTACTTGTTCAGTCGCATCATAACCAATAATGGCAGGACCGATTTTAGCATTTACATTATCGATAGCTGTTAATACACCTTTACCGGAGTAACGAGATTTATCACCATCACGTAATTCTACAGCTTCAAACTTACCTGTGGAAGCACCAGATGGAACTGCAGCTGTTGCAATAGTACCATCTTCTAAACATACTTCAACTTCAACAGTTGGGTTACCGCGGGAATCTAAAATTTCTCTTGCAATGACTTGTTCAATTACTGCCATTTCTTCACCTCATAAAAATCTAATGGGATAACTGTCATGCGACAGATATTATATATTGAGAAAAACCATATAGGTTATAACTCTTGTTAACCACTAATATAGTGAAAGTTCTATATTATGCTTTTTGTACTAAACTATGACCTGTCATAGATTCTGGTTGTTCTATGCCAGCCAAGTCTAATAATGTAGGAGCAATATCACATAATTTGCCAGCCTCTAATGTAGCTGATTTTAAGGTATCGCTCATTAAAATTAAAGGAACCAAGTTTGTTGTATGCGCCGTATGAACTTTGCCAGTTTCATGATTAACCATAAGCTCCGCATTACCATGGTCTGCCGTAATTAACAAGTGACCATTCTTACTGCGTATAGCCTCAACGATACGACCTAAGCAAGTATCTACAGCCTGAACTGCTTTAACAGCTGCTTCAAAGCTACCTGTATGACCCACCATATCTGGATTTGCAAAGTTTAAGATGATCATGTCATACATTTCATCTTGAATAGCTTCTACGACCTTATCAGTTACCTCATAAGCACTCATTTCAGGTTGTAAATCATAGGTTGCCACTTGCGGAGATTTCACAAGTATGCGGTCCTCACCTTCAAATGGATCCTCTTTACCACCGTTGAAGAAATACGTAACATGAGCGTATTTCTCTGTTTCAGCAATACGCAATTGGCGATAGCCACCTACGCTTAATACCTCGCCTAGTGTTTCAGATAAAATGTCCTTTTCATACACAATATGAACTGGTAAACCATCTTCATATTTAGTCATAGTCGCCATGTATAAAGACAATGGTTCACGGTTAAAGCCATCAAAGTCTGGCAACACTAAGGCTTTTGTAAGCTCACGACCACGGTCTGGACGGAAGTTACAGAAGATTACAGCATCGCCATTCTTGATCGTTCCTTCAGCATCAATTACCGTAGGAAGAACAAACTCATCTGCCGCATCTTTGTCATAAGATTGTTGCACCGCTTCACAGGCTGATGCGGCTCTTTCACCTTGACCATTTACAATCGCATTGTAAGCAAGTTCCACACGGTCCCAACGATTATCGCGGTCCATCGCATAGTATCGACCACTCACAGTAGCAATTTTTCCACAGTTTAGCTCTGCCATATACGCTTCTAAGTCTTTTAAATAGCCTTGTGCACATTGAGGAGCTACATCACGACCATCGAGCAAGGCATGTACATAAACGTGCTCAATACCATGATCATGAGCCCCTTTGATAACTGCCTTAATGTGCTCTAAGGAGCAATGTACATTACCATCTGATACTAGACCGATAAGATGTAAGCTTTGTTTTTAGCAACTTCGTATAGTTCCTGCATAACAGGGCGATTATAAAACTCACCAGATTCGACGTCTTTAGTAATACGAGTCAAATCTTGGTACACAATGCGACCAGAACCAAGGTTTAAATGGCCAACCTCAGAATTCCCCATCTGTCCTTCTGGAAGTCCTACTGCAAGCCCTGATGCTTCTAATTTTGTATGTGGATACATATCCCACAATTGATTAAAACAGTGCGGCTTCGCCTGTACTACAGCATTGGTTGTATCTGATTGATCTCCCATACCAAAGCCATCTAGGATAACTAGCATTACGGGAGCCTTTAATTTAGCCATTTTTAACCTCATATTAAGCGCTTACTTCATTCGCCGCTTTAATAATATCAATAAATTCATCAACTACTAAAGATGCACCACCTACAAGGGCACCATCAATATTTGGTTCCCCAAGGATTTCACGAGCATTTTCGGATTTAACACTACCACCATACTGGATACGCACGGCATCAGCAGTCTCATCATCGTATAAAGAACGAATGTAATCACGAATTTCTTTACATACTTCTTCAGCTTGATCAGCAGTTGCTGTTTTACCTGTGCCGATAGCCCAAATTGGTTCGTACGCAACAATCAATTGGCTAACTTGTTCCTTTGGAACGTCAACCAAAGCACCTTTAAGTTGAGATGTAATCCAGTCTAGAGTATGACCGGATTCACGTTGTTCTAAACTTTCACCAACACAGACTATTGGTATCAAATTATGGTGAAATGCACTTTTAATTTTTGCATTTACCGTCTCATCTGTTTCACCATAATATTCACGGCGTTCAGAGTGACCGATAATAACATAATTGACGCCTACCTCTGTAAGCATAAGTGGTGAAATTTCACCAGTGAATGCACCAGCATCATGATAATCCATGGTTTGTGCGCCTACTTCAATAGCTGTATCTCGTGTCAGTGCTACAGCACGTTCAATAGCTGTGAAAGGCGGGCAAACAACTACATCACAGGATAATTCCATATCTTGTAACACGCTGTTAAACGCTTCGATCAGAATAGATCCAGACGCAATGGTGCCATTCATTTTCCAATTCCCTGCAATAATGGGTTTTTCTCATATTATGCCTCAGACAATGCAGCAATACCTGGTAGAATTTTGCCTTCTAAGAATTCTAAAGATGCACCACCACCTGTGGAGATATGGCTAATTTTATCTGCTAAGCCACTTTTTTCAATAGCCGCTACAGAGTCGCCACCACCAACGATAGTCATCGCATCGGATTCAGCTACAGCTTTTGCTACTGCATTAGTACCAGCTGCAAAGTTTTCCATTTCAAATACGCCCATAGGACCATTCCAAATAATAGTCTTCATTGGTGCCAATGCTTCTACATATAGTTCACGTGTTTTAGGACCAATATCTAGAATCATCCAACCATCTTCAATATTTTCAACGTCAACGATTTTAGTGTTAGCGTCGTTGCTGAAAGCATCAGCTACTACAGCATCGATAGGTGTCAATAATTTAGCACCTGCTACGCGAGCTTCCATAACAAGATCTGTAGCAATAGCTTCTTGACCTTCTTCAAATAAAGAGCTACCAATGTTACAACCTTGTGCTTTAATGAAAGCATTTGCCATACCACCGCCGATGATCATTACATCAACTTTAGGCAAAAGGTTTGAAATAACAGAAATTTTATCTGTTACCTTAGCACCGCCGATAATAGCTGCCATAGGTGTTTTAGGATGCACTACAGCTGCACTTAATGCATCAATTTCTTTTTTGAGCAAGAAGCCTGCTGCCATTGGGATATAGTCAGCAATACCAACTACGGATGCTGCATTTCGATGAGATACACCGAATGCATCGTTGATTGCTACATCAGCAAGAGATGCCAATTGTTTAGCAAATTCAGGGTCGTTTTTAGTTTCTTCATTATGGTAACGCAAGTTTTCAAGCATCAATACATCGCCTGGTTGTAATGCTTTTACAGCTGCTTCAACCTTAGGGCCAATGCAGTCATCTACGAATGCTACTGGCTTGTTGATAAGCTCAGATAAATGTTTTGCACATGGTGCCAAAGACATTTCAGGTTTGCGTTCCCCTTTTGGACGACCAAAGTGAGAAGCAAGAATTACCTTTGCCCCTTTTTCAATTAAATAATTGATAGTAGGTAATGCACTACGAATACGAGTGTCATCAGTGATGACACCGTCTTTCATAGGAACATTAAAATCAACACGAACAAATACTGTTTTATTATCTACTTGTAAACCTTCGATTGTTTGTTTCATCAAAGCCTCCCGATTATAAGCCTTTGCTTGCTACGAATGCTGCCATGTCGATAAGACGTTCGGAGTAACCCCATTCGTTATCATACCAAGAAACAACTTTTACCATATTGCCATCCATAACCATTGTTAAATCAGCGTCAACAATGGAGCTACGTGGATCGGAGCTGAAGTCACAAGATACTAATGGCACATCAGATACACCTAAGATACCTTTTAATTCGCCAGCAGCTGCTTTGCGGAATGCTTCATTGATTTCTTCTTTAGTTGCAGGTTTTTCAAGTTCGCAAACAAGATCTGTAGCAGATACGTCTGGAGTTGGAACACGCAATGCAAAACCATCTAATTTACCTTTTAAATGAGGCAATACTTTAGCAACAGCTTTTGCTGCACCAGTAGTTGTAGGAATGATAGACATAGCTGCTGCACGAGCACGGCGAGGGTCTTTGTGACGTGCATCAAGAATTTTTTGGTCATTAGTATAGGAATGAATAGTTGTCATCATGCCGCGTTTAATGCCGAATTCATCGCATAATACTTTAGCGAATGGAGCCAAGCAGTTTGTTGTACAAGATGCATTAGAAATAATATGATGTTTTGCAGGATCATACATATCTTGGTTTACACCCATAACCATAGTTAAGTCTTCGTTTTTACCAGGTGCAGAAATTAATACTTTTTTTACAGTAGGTTGATTCAAATGAACTTTTGCTTCCTCTGCATCACGATATTTACCAGTACATTCCATAACAATTTCAACGCCTTCTTCAGACCAAGGTAATTTAGAAGCATCGCGGTCATGGAATACGCGAATTTTTTTACCGTCAACATAAATGTTGTCTTCATCAAATGTTACTTCGTTAGGAATTGTGCCATGAACAGAGTCATATTTTAACAATAATGCAGTACCTTCATTATCGCCAGTAGCATTGATTGCTACAACTTCTACGTCAGGATTGTTAATCGCTGCACGTACTACACATTTACCAATACGACCAAAACCGTTAATACCAACTTTTACTGCCATTGTTAGATCCTCCTAATAACAAAAATATTCTAACAAAATATTTAACTACTAACTTCACTTATAACGCTGAAATTTGTAACAATTGACGCATACCTTCTGCAGCTTGCTCATCAATGATGAGTATGCCTTTTTGACAAGCTCTCATAACACCAATAATGGCACTCGATTTATCTTGGCCACCAGCCACAGCAATCACATTTGGAATTTTTGCAACATCTGGAAGTGATAAACCAATATTATTAGTGGAATAAATCAACTTACCATCTATATCGCAATATTGACCAAGAGCTTCGCCAACAGCATGATTATCTACTAACTGCTTACGCACATCATCAGCTATATGGCGCTGATCCGCCATGCGCATAGCTGTACCAATACCAAACAACAATACGTCAGTCCTACTAATGAGATCTCCAATTTCCTTAATTTGAGGTTCGCAAGTCATGAGCATATGCAATGAGTCTTGTGAAAGCCCATCAGGTAAATGAAGCATTTTATAGGTCCCACGAAGTCGTTCAGCCAGCACTGAAGCAATTACGTTAGCTTGATATTCAACTACCTCACCAACGCCCCCACGGGCAGGTACAACAATTGGATTAAATGGTAATACAGGCATCTCTTCGGCTACTGCAGCCATTGTACTGCCACCACTGATAGCAACTACAGAGTCAGGCTCTAATAATTCCTGTAATAGCTTTGCTGCTGCAAAACCTAACTTTTTAACCATCAACGTTCCTTCTGTGGGAGTGATGATAACCCTATCGATATGAAGTGCTTCAGTCAATCGATGTTCTAGCTCGTTAATACGATCTAATTCATTTAAAAAATTTCGTAACTTTGGAACAATTGCATGTCCCTCATCAGTGAGAAAAATTCCTGGTTTATAAATGTCTACAAGACCATTAGCACGCATTAACTCAATATGACTTCGTACGGTTCGCTCTGGAAGGTCCGTTGCAGTAGCTAATGTCCTACGGCCTATAGGCTCTTCATAAACTAGGTGGTTTAATATTTTGTATCGCTCCTTTAATACACTAACGATTTCAGGAACAATACGTTCACATATCATTAGAAACTCGTTCATCGGGTCCCTCCTTTACCCGTTAGGATTGTATGAATCATTTTTCGTCCCATGTGAACAAAATTCGTCCCACCTAAAATAAAAAAATACTTTTACATCTGTATTGTATACCCTATGTAGATTTTATTCAAGACTTTATAGGAGAAAACGACATAATTTAGATATTTTATACAACTTTGTACCTAAATTATGTCGCTTATATGATTTATATTATTTTGTACCGAAGATACGGTCACCAGCATCGCCTAAACCAGGCAAGATGTAACCATGATCATTAAGTTTTTCATCAAGGGCCGCTACATAAATAGGAACATCGGGATGTTCTTTATTCACTGCTTCCACACCTTCAGGAGCCGCAACAAGACACATTAACTTAATATTTTTAGCACCTTTTTCCTTTAACAATGTAATAGCAGCTGCTGCACTACCACCAGTAGCTAACATTGGATCTGTTACTATAAAGTCGCGTTCGCCTACATCAGAAGGTAATTTGCAGTAGTATTCTACAGGTTTCAATGTTTCTGGATCACGGTATAAGCCAATATGACCAACCTTTGCAGTTGGAATCAAGTTAAGCATACCATTGACCATACCTAGGCCAGCACGAAGAATTGGGATAATACCCAATTTTTTACCTGCAATACGTTTGCCAGTCATTTTGGTTAAAGGTGTTTGTACTTCTACATCCTCTAATGGGAGGTTACGAGTGATTTCATAACCCATCAACATAGTAATCTCATCAAGTAATTCTCTAAAATCCTTAGAGCCTGTTTCTGCATCACGCATCAATGTAACTTTGTGTTGAATCAATGGATGTGTCATAACATTAACTTTCATGACTGTCCTCCTATAAATAATTTACATACCCTATCGGTATCCTTTTTAATATTCATATTTACTCTATCACAGATTAATAAATCATGCCATAAAAATATTAAAAGGGATGTGCCTAGGCACACCCCTTTTATGCTACTTATAGGTTTATAGGACTACAAATATGTAATTGTTATAATTAATCTAATAGATTAGTATAAAGGATACGCTTTACAAAGTGCTGCCACACGTTTGCTTGCTTCTTCATGAATTGCTTTATCTTCAGGATTTTTAAGAACAGTTGCAATGATATCTGCAATTTCTTCCATATCTTTTACTTGTAAGCCACGTGTTGTAAGAGCTGGTGTACCAAGACGGATACCACTTGTTACAAATGGGCTAGCTGGATCAAATGGAATTGTATTCTTATTACATGTAATGCCTACTTCATCAAGTAAGTGTTCTGCTTCTTTACCTGTTAAACCAGTATTGCGAACATCTACAAGCATAACGTGAGTATCTGTACCGCCAGAAACAATTGTTAAGCCTTTTTCTTGCAATGCAGCAGCCAATGCTTTTGCATTATCAATAACTTGTTGTGCATATACTTTAAACTCAGGTTGTAATGCTTCACCAAATGCTACAGCTTTAGCAGCGATAACATGCATCAAAGGACCACCTTGAATGCCAGGGAAGATAGCTTTGTCGATTGCTTTTGCATATTTTTCTTTGCAAAGAATCATACCGCCACGAGGACCACGTAATGTTTTATGAGTCGTTGTAGTAACGATATCAGCATATTCTACAGGATTTGGATGTAAACCTGCTGCTACAAGGCCTGCGAAGTGAGCCATATCTACCATGAAGATAGCATCAACTTCATGAGCTACATCAGCCATTTTTTTGAAGTCAATTTGACGGCTATAAGCACTACCACCAGCGATAATCAATTTAGGTTTTGCTTCTAAAACGATTTTACGGAACTCATCATAATCGATTTGTTGAGTTTCTGCATCTACACCGTAAGGTACTACATTAAAATATGTACCAGATACGTTAACAGGAGAACCATGAGTTAAATGACCGCCATGGGACAAATTCATTCCCACAATAGTATCACCTGGTTGTAATAATGCAAAATACACACCAAAGTTTGCTTGAGAACCAGAGTGAGGTTGTACGTTGGCATGTTCTGCACCGAACAAGCGTTTTGCTCGTTCAATAGCTAATGTTTCGATAACATCAACATTTTCACAACCGCCATAATAACGTTTACCAGGATACCCTTCTGCATATTTGTTAGTTAATACGCTACCTTGAGCTTCCATTACGGCTTGAGAAACAAAGTTTTCAGAAGCGATCATTTCTAATTTATCGCGTTGGCGTGCTAATTCTTGATTGATAACAGCTTGAATATTAGGGTCTTGTTTTTCTAAGAAACTCATGAGTATCCTCCTCGTGCAAAACGAATATATATAGGTAATGATGTATTACTTCTCTAATGTTTTAATTTTCTCTACACGGCGTGCGTGACGGCCACCTTCGAACTCTGTTTTCATAAAGATGGCAACAATATCATTAGCTAGGCCCGGACCAATAACGCGTTCCCCCATTGTGAGAATATTAGCGTCATTATGTTCACGACATGCATGAGCAGAGAATGTATCATGACAAAGAGCAGCGCGAATACCTGCAATCTTATTTGCTGCAATACCGATACCAATACCAGTACCACAAATCAAAATACCTCTGTCTGCTTGACCAGATACGACTGCATTTGCTACAGGTACAGCAATATCAGGATAGTCGCAAGAATCAGGTGTATGACAACCAAAATCCTCTACTTCATGTCCCAATGCATTTAACAATTCCTTAACGGATGCTTTTAAATTTAATCCGCCATGATCACAACCAATTGCAACTTTCATAATTTCATCTCCTACGCCTTCTGAGGCACTGATGTAAGACCAGCCTCTACTAAGTGATAAATTTGTTCCGCACATTGATTATATACGGTTTGATCAGACCCATATGGGTCCGTAACATCACCATCTTGACCACCCCACTCGGAAATCGTTTTGATTTTACCTTCCTCAAACGGGAATTGGCGAAGTAGTACAGATTTGTGATCTTTCGTCATACCAATGATAAGATCTGCTGCATTAACGAGCTCCATCGTCAATGGTCTCGATTCATGATCAGAAATATCTGCAATGGAACGGACGGCTTCTACGGCTTGTTCAGTTGGTTTTGCTCCATAGGCGGCAAATAGACCAGCTGATACAGTCGTCACATCCTTATGTTGCTCCGCTGCAAGGGCCCGTGTAATACCTTCAGCCATAGGGCTACGGCAAGTATTACCGGTACATACAAATAAAATATTCATAATAACATCCTTACTTAATCACATTTTGTGATTACTTTATACATTATAGCAAATTCATCCAATATGTAAAGACATATTTCTATTATCAGTGGACATTTTTATTTCAGTAAATTTAATTATAAATAATATGATGACTCGAGGCCTTTTCCATGCGGTTCATAATGGCAACACCAAAACCGTCGTCATCAACACCTTCTGCCAAGATTAAGGCAACATGATTTTCGTTAAAATATAATAGGCTTTTATAAAAGTCATGACCTAATGATAAGGCATCACCATAGTTGCCAAAACAATGGAATATAAAGCGTCTATCCTCTTTCATAAGGTTATACGTTTCATGACTCACTAAACAACCTATAGGACCTTCTATCCCCTCTGAAAGCTCTTTAAAAGTACTTGCTACCCGCTCTGGACTACCTACAACAACTGTCATAGGTGCATCAGGAGCATAATGGGTATACTTCATACCAGGAGCTTTAGGCTTAGTTGTGGCATTAACGAGAGCATTATCATACTCAACCGTAGATACAACAGCTTCAAGTTGTGCTTTTGTTATTCCACCTGGTCTCAATATAATGACCTTGTCATCATGTACTTCTATAACAGTAGACTCTACACCAATCATACATGGTCCTGCATCTAAAATATAGGAAATACGGCCCTTCATATCATGGTAAACATCTTGTGCCGTTGTCGGACTTGGCCGTCCAGATATATTAGCACTAGGAGCTGCTACCGGTACACCGGTACGTTCTAATAAAGCTCGACAAATCGCATGATCAGGACAACGTAAAGCAACACGAGATAAACCGCCTGTAGCACGATCTGGCACTAAATCCGATTTAGGCAATGTGATTGTCAATGGACCAGGCCAAAATGTGTCCATTAATAATTGTGCTGTATTTGAAACCTCTGTTACTAAAGGTTTTATACTTTCACTATTAGGAACATGTAAAATAAGTGGATTATCGGATGGGCGACCTTTAGCGGCGTAGATTTTATCCATTGCCTCTGGATCAAGTCCATTGGCGCCAAGTCCATATACAGTTTCTGTAGGAATGGACACTAATTCGCCATTACGCAAAGCACGAGCAAGCATATCTAGTTCTTGATCTGATGGATTTGTAATAATTTGAGTATCCATATTATCCCTCATATACAGCTGTTACAACGCGGTCATTTCCACCGAGGTCAGTAATACATCGAATATTAGAGTACTGACCCTGTTTCTTCTAATAAAGCCTTTACAGCCTCAGCTCGATCGAAAACCTATTTCAAAGGCTATATGGCCTTGCGATTTTAAATATATGCCGCATGTCTTTAGCTAAAATACGATAGAAATCAAGTCCATCTTCACCGCCAAACAAAGGCAATATGAGGGCTCATTTAATACGTCCTGAGACAATAATCTAGCATCCCCCTGTACGGATATATGGGTGGATTTGATACGATGATATCAAACTGTTTCAGTTTTTATCATCTAAGGCAGAAAACATATCGGACTCTAACAATTGAGCACGATCGTTTAAGTTAAATCTTTCACTATTCTCCTCAGCCAATGACAAAGCATCGCTAGATATTTCAATACCCATGCCACACGCATTCGGCAAATAGTGCAATAGACTTAAGTAGTATCGTGCCAGGGCCTGTACATACATCAAGGATACGAATATTACTATCCTTTTTGAGTACGTACCTAGTACATGCTCAATCAAACGTTTCTGTATCAGGTCGTGGAATCAATACCTTATCATTAACCTTAAAGGTCAATCCCATAAAGTCCTTTTTCTCCAATAATAGCCGCTACACAATGCCCCTTAGCTCGTTCTTGAACGAGAGGTCTGAAAGCATCGAGCTCCTCTTGAATAAGTGGTTGGTCATAATGGGTATATAGATAAATACGATCCTTGCCTAAAACGTGAGAAAGCAGTACTTCCCCATCAAGTCGAGGTGTATCCATCTCCTTGCTTTGAAAGTACTGCTCTGTCCACTGGAGAATACGACCGATTGTCCAAATCTCCTTATGCATTTGTATTAGCCTCCTGCATTTTTGCCGCTTGGTCAGCAGCATTTAAGGCTTGAATGATTTCATCTAGATCGCCATTTAAAATAGCATCTAATTTATACAATGTTAAGTTAATACGATGATCAGTTACGCGACCTTGTGGATAGTTATAGGTACGAATACGTTCACTACGGTCACCTGTACCAACTTGACTCTTTCGGTCTGCTGCCATGCTAGAAATAGCCTCTTGTTCAGCTTGGTCTTGCAATTTAGCACGCAATACACGCATGGCTTTTTCACGGTTTTGTAATTGAGAACGTTGGTCTTGACAAGCTACAACGATACCGGATGGTAAGTGTGTAATACGAACAGCAGATTCAGTTTTATTGATATGTTGACCGCCCGCACCACTCGCACGATAGGTGTCGATTTTTAAGTCTTTTTCATTAACTTCAATATCAACATCTTCCATTTCTGGTAATACAGCCACAGTAACTGTAGACGTATGTACACGGCCTTGTGTTTCTGTAGCAGGCACACGTTGTACACGGTGTACACCAGATTCAAATTTCATTTTTAGAGTATACATTTTTCACCATCTACAGAGAAAATAACTTCTTTAAAAGCCACCTAATTCAGGCTCATTGGCATCGATAATCTCACAACGCCATCCTTGGCTTTCCGCATATTTTGTGTACATACGGAACAAATCGCCTGCAAATAGTGCTGCTTCATCACCACCGGCACCACCGCGAATTTCAATGATAATATTCTTATCATCATTAGGGTCCTTAGGCAATAAAAGGATTTGTAGTTTCTCTTCTAATTCCTCTTTTTGAGGTTTTAGCTCTTTTAATTCCTCTTGTGCCATTTCGCGGAATTCTTCATCCATGGATTTATCTTCAATAACTTCCATAGCTTCATCAATACCAGCTAATACTTTTTTATAAGTACGGAATGTTTCAACTGTTTCAGATAATTGAGCATGTTGACGTGTTAATTTACGCCATTCATCTTGGCGGGCAATCACTTCAGGGTCACTGATGCGCTGCTCCAGGTCCATAAATTTATCTTCAATAACTTGTAATTTATCTACTAACATGTTTATTCCTCTTCATATGCATCACTCTCAAGAGGGCGAACCTCTTCAAGAGCTCGTATAGCGACTTCAATTTGATCATCTTCTGGTTCACGTGTGGTCATGTACTGTAATGCAAGACCTGGTTTGATAAGAGCTTTCACAAAGGAATGCTCACTACGACCAGCAAGACGAATAACCTCGTACGCAATACCTGCCACTACTGGCATGAGAAGTACGCGGCTCAGAATACGCTCCAACAAATTAGGCCAACCTAAAAAGGCAAAAACAAAGATACTCACCACCATAACGATAAGTAAGAAATTTGTACCACATCGTGGATGTAAACGACTTTGTTTACGAACGTTTTCTACAGTAAGAGGCAAGTCTAATTCATAGGTATGAATTGTTTTATGCTCGGCCCCATGATATTGGAAAACTCGTTGAATATCCTTCGTAAGCCCAATCCCCCAAATGTAGAGTAGAAAAAGAACTAAACGAATGACACCTTCAATGAGATTTAATACTACATGATTATCCTGTACACCAGGAATAAATTTTACGATAAATGTAGGCAATGCCAAAAAAATACAGCTATCGCAAAATATGGTGGAAATAACCATAGTAATGGCAATTTCACTATTAGACATTTCTTCCTCTTCATCGCCAGCGGCTTTAGCGGAGAAGGACAATGCCTTCATGCCAATGACTAGAGATTCATAGAGAGCTACACAGCCCCGAAGAAATGGTTTTTTCAAAATTGGATATGTGTCAGCAATAGATTTTTGTAGTCTCTTTTTGAACTACAATGGTTCCTGATGGTTCTCGTACAGCTGTTGCTGTAACACCAGCCCCCTCATCATGACACCTTCGATCACAGCTTGTCCACCGACAAACTTTTTAATACGTTCTGTGTTCACAAGAGCTCCTCTCATAAACAAATAGAGGCAGAGCCCATAGCCCTGCCAATAGATGCTACATTACGTGACAAATTATTTGCCGTAACGTTTGTTAAATTGTTCAATACGACCACGAGCTTGAGCTGCGCGTTGTTGACCAGTGAAGAACGGATGGCATTTGGAGCAAACGTCTACACGAAGGTCTTCTTTTACAGAGCCAGTTTTGAATGTGTTGCCACAACCGCAAGTTACTGTAGCTTCTTTATAGTCTGGATGAATACCTTGTTTCATTCTATACACCTCTTTCCGACAATCAATATTATTCTTATAGATTATAGCATGACATATGCACAAATGCAAGTTGCCAATACTATTCCTTGGATGCTTGTTTTTCTTCAATAGACTCAGCTAGAATGGTCTCTAAGTCACTTTCATTAAGGATGTCACGCAATGCGATGAGCTCCTCTAAAGAAAAGGGTAATACCCTTTTTCATGCTTGTATATTCACTATCCCAAGCACGAAGGTCAAACTTAGGATTATATTTGCCCCAGCTAGTGCATGTTAATTGTTTTTTCCAACCGTCTTTATCTTCAGATAAAGTACCAATAACTTTGAAGATTTCAAAATTAATAACAGCCATGAATCCTCCTTTCTTACACATTCGTGTAGTATGTTTCATACCTACTATATTTAGTAGTTTATATTTTTTTAGGATACGATATTTTTAAACTAAATATCGGACTTTTTACAATTAGTTTTTTTATAATCGCTATAATCTTCAATATCAATAGATGTTGTTGGTGGCATAACTTGAGCGCCTAATTCATCTACTGTAGATTTCCAATCTTCTGTCGCTTCTGTCACAGCCTTGATATACGCTTCATCAGCTGCTTGAACAGATGTTATTAGTTGAGCCTCGTCGTTAACATCTAATACGCGTCGGCGTACGCTGCTAAGCATATAACCGAATGACTCATCTGTTTGAACGAGCATAGAAACTTTCTTGAATCAATGTTTGACCCAATAGTGCTACAGAAGTATGCATACCACATATATGCTAATTCAGCATCAGGGAACATCCAGTAAATATCATCAGTTGGTGCTTCTGTAGTAATATCTACATCTACATGATCCGCATAGCGTTTAAATGTAAGGAAATAAGCGCCACTTTCAACAAGAGCATTACGGCCCAATTGAGAAACACGACTGTCGATACAATAAATACCATCTTGTCCTAAGGCTACATCAGTTTGACCACCTGGTAGCAAAATAGAACGCAAAGACAAGCCATAATTTAATACAGTAAACACTGGCAATTGAGCGAACACACCATGAGGCAATGGAATATAGTTAATCGTTTTCCATTCTTCTCCTACGCGTTCACGTAGACCAACACGCATCTTTTTAACATCATATTTGCCATATACAATTTCGTAAGCCCCTAATGGTGTCCATTCACGAATCGCTTCTACACGCTTTTGATTCAAGAAGAATTGTAATGCCATATTATTCAAACCCTAATTGATTTTTGTGCCATCGTAGCAGGCAAGAATAATTGTGCAGTTCCTTCTGGAACAAGATTATGTAAACCATTAGCCACTTCTTCCACAATATCTTCAGAGGATTGGAACATGCCAACCGTTCCTGTAAAGATATGATCAAAATAGCTGCGATGAGGCCATTGATTAATAATTTGCGCCATTGGATATAAACGTGTCAAAATGCTATAGCACACTGGAGATGCCGTATAAAGCACAACTTTTTTATCTTCATAAGATTGAAGAATTTCTTCAATCATACCTGCGTATTCTTCTACATAAGCATATAGAACGAGTTCTCCCGTTTTACTATGGGCTTCGATACTTTCACGAACAGGAGTCTCCCAAATAGTACCAACATCTAGACCATCTAAAATACCTGTATCGCTAATAAAATCAAATAATTCGACTCTAAACGAAGGGCCATATAGAGCTTGGAATGTATTCAAATCATATGGAACAGGGCCAAAAGATTCTACTGTAGATTTTTCTGCTAACGCATATAAATCATCAGCCGTAACACCCCACTCACGGGAGCTAGCATTACTAGAAATCAATTGATCTAACACTTTAAAACGCATTAACTCATTTACAATATCAATACCTTCAATACTATGAGTAGCACAAAGGGCAATAAATTCTTCGTTATTTACTTTCATATTAAACCTTTCCAGCTGAAGGACATAAGTGATTTAAAAAACATTCTTCACATAATGGCTTACGAGCCTTACATAGTTTACGACCATGATAAATCAACCAGTGATGAGCAGCCGACCAATCCTCTTTAGGAATTGCCTTCTGCAACTTTAATTCCATCTCTTCTGGTGTTTTTAGCAATACCCAATTTTAATCGGTTAGACACGCGGAATACATGAGTATCTACAGCAATCGCTGGCGTACCAAACAATACAGATACTAGCACATTTGCAGTCTTACGACCTACACCAGGTAATTCAACGAGTTGATCAAACTCCCGTGGCACTTCCCCGTGGTATTGTTCTACTAGAATCTGACATGTGGCAATCAAATTTTTGGCTTTAGATTTATAAAGGCCACAGTCCTTAATCAGAGTTTCTAATTTGGTAACCCCAATTGCTAACATCTTAGCCGGATGATTTAGTTCAGGAAATAACCGTTTAGTAACGATATTAACTCTCTCATCCGTACATTGTGCAGATAATACAACTGCCACTAATAATTCAAATTCATTTGTATACTCAAGGGCAGGTTTTGCATCAAAATAATGCTCTTGCAATAATTTCAATTGCTCTGCCTTTATTGCTTTTGTTACACGCATATAACTCTCCTTTCTCACTTGTGAAAGTACAGATGCGTACAACTTATATCTTACCATACGTATTCATTTAGTTCTATGTTATAATAAATCATGTTATTCTAATATAGAATACAGGAGGTCAATATGAGCAATATTAACGATACATTAAAACGTATAAATGAACTAGCAGCAAAGAAAAAATCTGGGCAACAACTCACACCAGAGGAATTAGCAGAAAAAAAAGAACTTTATGAGATTTACTTAAGCTTCATTCGAGGCCAAATCACAGATACATTGGACCGTGTTGAATTTGTGGATCCAGAAACCGGTGAACGAACTGCGCCTAAACAAGCTCTAGAAAATCTTGCGAAAGAAGCTGACCAAGACATTAAAAGAACATAAAGATATTCACTATAGAAAAAAAGCCACTTGATATAGTATCAAGTGGCTTTTTATAAGTTTTAAAAGCTTATTTATTATAATTTGCCAAGACGTTTCATAGCATTATAAATTTTTTCAGCTAGTCCTGTCATTTGGAATTTAGGAATACCACAAGCAGCTACGCGAATACCGTTAGCTAAAGCGATAACATAGATATGTTCTTTTTTCAACTCTTCACAGATAGCATTAGCAGAATCTGTAGGAATCGTAATAAAGAAACCACCTCGATATGGCAACATAGGAAGACCAACTCGGGCTGCTTCTTGTTTAAATATATCAGCACGATCACGAATCAATTGATAATAGCAATTACGTTCATCTTCATAAGCTTTAAACTTAGCTGGATCAGCTACAATATTTGCCATTGTACGCATTGCAGGCCGGCATATATTAGACCATGTAGCACGGCTTGTAGATTTGTTGATTTCTAAGAATTCATCAGCAATTTCTTCATCATCAGAAATACCAATCAAGGCACCTACACGTTGCCCATACATAGTGAAGCCTTTAGACAAGCTATAGCAAACACATGTAAGGATTTCTTTTGGCAAATGACTGAATTTACTAAAGAATGCACGAACCTCTTCTTTTTCACCAGAATAATCAAGGTATGCTACATCAATGCCAATGATTACATTATTACGGCCTATAGCAACGAGTTCTTTCAAGAAGTTAAGGATAGATTCCCAATCTTTGTCCTCTATAGAGTAACCTGTTGGGTTATTACCAGGTGTATTAAACAAAATTACGACATTTGTTTGTTTTGCAGCTAATTCATTTACACGATTTTGGAACGCTTCATGGTTAAAGTTATTATGTTCATCAAATAAAGAATAGGTAACAAGTGTACGACCTACATCGCTACAAAGTATACGATAGGCACCCCAGTACCAATCAGCAGTCAACACCTCATCACCAGGTTCTGTATAGTTATGAACTAAGTGATGAATACCGCCTGTACCACCTGTAGTAGCAATACTACGGATATGACCTTCTGGACGAGATTGTCCAAAAGCATTCCGCCTCTGCAGCAGCAAAGGAACTCAGGTACACCTGCAATCGGAGCATAACCAATATATTCAGAATCTGGTAGACTTAAATATTCGTCCTTAACGGTTTTTAAGGAATACTAATTTACCATCTTCATCATAAATCGCACCTAATGTACCATTAACAACGTTCTCGCGACCATTTTTCTTTTAGCATCAGCTTGGGCTTGGCCAGCAGTTACAAAGATTACATCTTTAAGTTTTTCCCTTTTTGCATGCTTTGCAGCAACACTTGTCATAACTTGCACCATCCTATCTAAAATGAATTATTACATATTTATCATACCTAAACTTATTTAATTATACAATGAGTATTTAAAAAAATATTGTATACATAAGAAAAATACTAATTACAATCTGAATTATAAAAAAAGCTAAGGTATATAGGATATATACAATATCCTATATAAAATATTTTTATAAATCATATGCTAGTATTTATAAACAAAAAAGACCACTCATTAGAGTGGTCTTTGATATCCTTAGAAGGAGTAGCCTACACCAGCGTGTAAACCTTTTGCAGTTTTATCGTTGCTATTTACGCTATATTTATCATAGCCATAGTATACGTTCAAGTCTACATCAGGGCGAACTTCATATTGAGCACCTACTTGGTAAGTTTGTTTAATATCGTTACCCCAACCAGCTTTAGCAAAGCCGTTTACTTTTTCTGTCAATGGCACATGACCAATAACACCAGCTTGGAAACCTAATTCTGTATCATTTGTACGAATTGCAGTACCAGCACCATATACGTTTACGTTTGGATGCACTTTATAAACTAATGCTAATTGATGATCTTTAATGTCGCCATTTTTTGCATTCAATTTATCATAAGAATATTGAACAGCAGTTTTATTAGAAAGATCGTGTTGCAAAGAAACCCCGAAACCGTCGTTACTATTGCCGCCACCTTTAGATACATGTTGTTTAAATGCATAATCAGCTTGTACTTTAGTGGAACCGTCGCTAATTTTTGTTACAGGTGCCGCTGCAAATGCACTACCTGCCACAACTGTAGCTGCTAGAGTTAATAATACTAATTTCTTCATTTGTACCTCCTATACACATATCTCAAGATATGTCTTACTAAGTTACTTATTTACGAATGTTTTGATTATACACTCTATAAATTAACGTTTCATGAATACAGGGATATCTGGGATACCGCTGTTAGTTGTTGTTGTAGTGGATGCTGGACGAGATGTAGTAGTTGTTTTACCGAATTCTGGTACGCTTTTAGCGTTATTGCCAAAACCAGTTGCTACAACAGTAACTTGAACTTTATCGCCCAAGCTTTCATCGATAACAGAACCGAAGATGATATTTGCATCAGGGTCTGCTGCATCAGAAATAATTTGAGCAGCTTCGTTTACTTCAAAAATACCCAATTCGGAGCTACCAGAAATATTAAGCAAGATGCCTTTTGCACCATCGATGGAAGTTTCCAATAATGGGCTATTGATAGCCATTTTTGCAGCGTCTGCAGCACGGTTTTCACCTGTACCTTCACCAATACCCATCAAAGCTTCGCCTTGATTAGTCATGATAGTTTTAACGTCTGCAAAGTCAAGATTGATTAAACCAGGAATTTGGATCAAATCGGAAATACCTTTGATACCTTGACGAAGAACTTCATCAGCTTTGCTGAATGCATCAGATACGGAACATTTTTTATCTACAACTTGTAACAATTTGTCATTAGGAATAACAATAATTGTATCAACTTTTTGAGTCAAGAACTCAATGCCTTTTTCTGCCGCAGCACGACGACGTTTGCCTTCGAATGCGAAAGGTTTAGTTACAACGCCAACTGTTAATGCACCAACTTCTTTAGCACATTCAGCTACGATTGGAGCAGCACCAGTACCAGTACCACCGCCCATACCAGCAGTTACGAATACCATATCAGCACCTTCAAGAGCTTTAGTAATTTCTTCACGGCTTTCTTGAGCTGCTTCTTCACCGATTTGTGGGTTAGCACCAGCACCAAGGCCTTTAGTAACTTTTTCACCGATTTGAATTGTTACATCCGCTTTAGACAATTCAAGCACTTGGTTTTCTGTATTAACGGCTAAAAATTGAACACCTTTAATTTGGTTATCAACCATACGATTAACAGCGTTATTACCGCCGCCACCAACACCGATAACTTTAATATTTGCAAAATCAGACATTGAACTTCCTCCTCTTATCGTTATCTATTGTATCAATATACGTCCCAATGTATCGATTTATATACTGACTATCTTATAACAATTACATTTATTTTACACTAAAATTTAAAAACTTTCCACTATATAGAATGGGATTTATTAGAACCGCTTAGTCATAATTATTTTGCGTATAGCGCACTACATTAATAAATACACGTAGCCCAAATCAATAAAGGGCCACATAGTATAGGGTTAATGCCTATTAAATCCTCAACATATACAAGAATAACAGCTAATACCATATTTGAAAAAGAACCCAATGACAAAGTTACTAAGATCGAGGTTCTTTCAATGCTGCTCGACTGCCACCAAATACTGCATCTAAAAGCTGCTAGAACAGCTACCGAAGTATAATTCGAATAACTAGCGGGGATATGAGTGGTGCTATCCATCCTAGGATAGCCCCTATAATTAGGCCAATGATGGCAAAGATATAGATATTCATTCTTTACCTCCTAACTCATTGAGGCTTCATATGTTCTTCTCTAAAGTACCTGTGAAAGCAGGAATCGCTACATCCTCTTCTTGCTTTATAGTTACCTTTATTCCCCAATGTTTAAGTGAATCTACTACACCACCGCGCATAGTGAGCGCAGAATTTAATGTCTTTGGATGCTCAATAGCTTTCACCGTAAAGGGCTCAAAGACCTTTCCCATTACAGTAATAGTCGGGCCTGAACATCGTATTTCAGACGTTCCTATGAGGCGTTGATCGTTAATAGCTATCGCTTCAGCCCCACCAGCCCGTAATTCATTAACAATTCTTAGAATATCTTCATCATGAATTACACTATAAATTGGGATTTTTCTCCCACTTTGTACAGGCTTTTAAGCTATCTTCAATCAACACACTAACGCCCGGCCCTTTAACATTTGTTAAAGCCGCTTTCATCATGAGCTGTTCATCAGCTTTACCACTGCCATTGGCACCAGATTTTTTTAGTGACTCAATTTGCTTTAACAAAGCATCACGTTCACTCTGGGCCTCTCTCAATTGTACCGCCAAATCTCCAGTCCGTTGTAAGCGAATATTTTCTTCTATATTATCTTGAGTCATCTTATGTTGGGTAACAACCATGAACCCTAATATACAGCTGACTATGGCAATTGCCCACCGTTCGTGTCTCACGACAATCATCTACCTTTATATTCAACATGACCTTATCTATCTTGTTTTTTATCATCCTTCTTAGTAGATGAATTTTCTGTAGTCGGTGCTCCATTCTGATGCTTTTTAACTTCAGGCATCACATCGGTTTTAATGTACGGTGATGAAACATTAACATCTATATACTGTACATTACCATGTGTCTTTTTAATATCTTGTAACATCGACTGAGTTAGCTCTGCTTTTTTTAGCTAAGTCTTTTGCCATCCCCAGTCGAATCTGTACACCTGAAACAGTATATGCCATTATCGCATCAGGATCTCCAATATTAACCTCTGCAATATTCTTGAATGTCTCCTCATCGAGTGAGTTCAAATATTCAAGAGCCGCCAATATCGGTTTATCTACTACTGTATCACCTAATAGTATATTTCCAGCTTTCACACCAGAAATCATAGGAACAGATGTGTCTTGTATAGCTGGCTCAGATGCGATACGCTTGTCCCTTACTATCAAGGGTTAAGTATCAAACTGAGCCGGTACAACTGCAACTGCCTTGCGTTCTACTACATTTACCACCATTGTCAGTGGCAACTGATAGCTAATTTGAGCCTCTTCGACACGTAAATCTTTCGATAATCTAGTTTTTAATTTTTCTGTACTAATCTGCAATATATTAACAGGTTCATGAATATCACCAGCTACCATTACATCTTGTACAGTTACCTTATCCGATCCAGTAACTTTTAAGGATCCAAAAGGAATAGGTAGTGTAAACAACCCCACCAACACGAGAGTAACTGCACCACCGATTTTTAACACTCGTTTTCTAAATACAGCCCGTTCATCACGAACAGGTGTAGAAGACTGCATCTCCCCAGAGTTGGATGGATGGTTTTGCTTATCATCCATAGTTAACTCCTTATCTTCTATTAGCCCTTAAAATTTCCCTATACTAGCTGTTAATAGAATTCTTTTCACATAATGTTGGGAAGTCAATTCCCATTTCTTTTGCTGCTTTTGGTACTAAAGATGTTGCTGTCATACCAGGCACAGTATTGTATTCAAGAACATACATATTATCTGCATGGTCTGTCATAACATCAACACAGATACCCCTGCCTTGTGCTTCACGATACACAAGTTCCCCAATGCGTTGCATTTCAGCAGTCATTTCTGCACTAATAGGCGCTGGCACTAAATACTCAGTAGCACCTACAGTGTACTTACTCTTGTAATCATATTCACCAGAATGTGGACGAATTTCAATAACAGACAATGCTGCCATCTAATACAGATACTGTAAATTCGACCATCAAGAAATTGTTCTACCACAAGAATAGGGTCATATTTTAGAGCTTCCGTTACAGCCTCTTCTAACTGAGCTTCATCGCGAACAATAGTAACCCCAATGCTAGAGCCTTGCGTAGCAGACTTCACAACTACTGGAATTGTAAAATCCTTACGAATATGTTCAATAATAGCTTCTGCAGATTCAAGATTACCAGTAAAGGACTCGGATGCCGCAGTCGGAATATTGGCACCTTTAAATACATCTTTACTTACTTTTTTGTTCATACCTACTGCATGAGCCATAATACCTGACCCAGTGTATGGAATTTCAGCCATTTCTAATAGGCCTTGCAACGCACCATCTTCGCCGTAACGACCATGAATTGCATTAAATACAACCTCGCCACCTAAGTCTTCAATATCTTTTAATACAGTGCGCGGATTTGAGTTCTAAAAGTTTGGGCATTATAACCTTTGCTTTCAAGTGCTTCTGCAATAGCAGCGCCAGTACGACGAGATACTTCAGCCTCTTTGGAAGGACCACCCATTAATACGATTATTTTTTTATCTTTCATTGTAAAGCCTTCCTCCAATATAGCTAATAATTTTTGGCCCATATTGATTAATAGAACCTGCACCCATGGTGATAACTAGATCGTTAGGTCTTACTATTTTCGCTAATACCTCAGGCAAATCGTCAACAGATGGTACATAATTTACATCTTGACCTGTGGCCGTTTTAATAGCATTTGGAATCGTATTGCCATCAATACCAGGAGTTGGATCTTCACCAGAGCTATAAATATCTGTCATATATACTTCATCAGCGCTTGAAAGCAGTAGCAAATTCATCCTTTAACAAGCTTGTGCGAGTAAAGCGATGTGGCTGGAATACACAGATAACCGATGCTTTTCCAACTCTTTTTGCTGCTTTCAATGTTGCTTTAATTTCTGTAGGGATGATGAGCATAGTCATCAACAACCCCATACACCTGCTACGTGACCTTTTTGTTTCGAAACGACGTTTTGCACCGATAAACTTACCTAAACCTTTTTGTAATAATGCGCGTTTCTACACACAGCAATCATGAGCAACAACAAAAGGCAGCCAACGAATTCAATACATTATGTTCACAGGAACTCGTAAGCGAATGCGCTCAACATTCACACCATTATGGTATACATCATATACCAAAGTAGAGTCTACATAGTGAATATTTTTAGCTACATAGTCATTATTATCACTTAAGCCATATGTAATGAAATTACGATTTACACGGCTCATAACATAACGAATATTCTCATTATCTCCACATACGATTGCTTTGCCAGATTCTGGTAAGGTTTCGACAAACTCACAAAATGCATTTAACAAATTATCCATTGTTTTTGTAGTGATCCAGTGTGATGCGTCTTCAATGTTAGTAATAACAATAGTATGTAGGGCGTAGTTTCAAGAAAGACCCATCACTTTCATCTGCTTCAACTACGGAAAATGCCCCTTACCTGAACAACTACTACCTTTTTAAATAATCTACTTTCACCACCGATAATAACTGTTGGATCGACTTCTGCTTCTACTAAAATTTGTCCAATCATGGATGTAGTGGAAGTTTTACCGTGAGCACCAGCTACTGCAATGCCATCTGTTACGTCTAACACAGCTTTTACAATATCGGAACGGTGTAAAATTGTAATACCTTGCTCTTTAGCAGCTACAATTTCAGGGTTATCTTCGCGAATAGCCGTAGAACGAACTACAGCATCAACGCCTTTTACATAATCTTTATTATGGCCAATATGAACTGTAGCGCCCATATTTCTGAAACTTTTCAATAACTGCAGAATCAACTACATCTGAACCAGATACGTCATAACCTTTTTGAATTAAAATATTCGCTATAGCACGCATACCGAGACCCACCTATACCAATAAGATGAATCTTATGAATACCGTCTAACATAAAAACCTCTCCTTGTTACTTTGCAATAGATAATGCTAACTTTTGCAATATCATGAGCCGCATTAGGTTTACCTAACTGCAACGCTCGTTCTCCCATTTGTGACAATAAATCACGATTGGCCCATAAACATTTCAATTTCCCCTATCAAATCATGGGCGCATAACATTTGATCGACGATCATATGAGCAGCCCTTCTTGAACAGAAAATACGGGCATTATATGTTTGATGATCTTTCCGCTGCATATGGATATGGTACCAACTACAGATGGAATACCTCGAACCGCCAGCTCAGCAAGACCGATAGCACCAGATCTAAAAACTGCTAAATCAGCTGCTGCCAAATGCTTTTTGGCATATCGATGTAAATATGGCAGAATCGACGAAGAATCACCTAAACCATTACCATCGGTAATACCAAAGCTGAGATAACACAGATTTGTATTCTCCGTCCCCTGTAATATGGATTAATTTAATTCCTTCTGTTCCTTGAAAATGCTTATGTACATCAATCATAGCATTATTGATGGTTTCTCGCCCACGAGAACCACCGGCTATAAGAACAGTGAACGTGTCATCACTTAAATTAAAAATAATTACGTCCATCTTCCCTAGTATCAACTAATACATCAGGACGCACTGGATTACCAGTATATACTACGCGTTTTGCCTTTGAAAAAGATGCTTCTGCATCCTTGTAACCCATAGCGACTACATCAACAAAACGGCTAAATTTTTATTTTGTAATGCCTGCAATGACATTTTGTTCCTGTATCAACGTTGGAATATTGCGCAATGCTGCAGCCATAAGAATAGGACCACAAACATAACCACCGTACCAATAACTACATCAGGCTTAAAGTTGGAAATGATTGCATTAGCTTTCACAAGAGAAAAAGCAGTCTTGCCTAACGTCACCAACGTACCAAAAGATAATTTACGTTGCAAACCTTGTACAGGTAATGTAGTAAATTCAATGCCTTCTTTAGGCACTAAGGTAGCCTCTAAGCCCCTTTCCGTTCCTACATATAAAACCTGTGCATCAGGGTTCTGTTTCATAATTTTCCTTATATATAGTTATTGCTGGGTATATATGTCCACCAGTACCACCACCTGAAATAATGATACGTTTCATTAATGGTGTCTCCCTTCTTGCAACATATGAACACAGTTTTTAAAATCATCGCCACGTTCTTCAAAACAGCTATACCAATCAAAACTTGAACAAGCTGGCGATAATAATACAATATCACCTTGGACAGCCAATTTATAACCCTGTTCTACAGCATCTTTCATAGATGAAGCTCTATAAATAGGCTGAACACCAGCCTCTTTTGCAGCAGCTTCAAATCGATCCGCCGCTTCCCCCATAAAGATAACAGCTTTTGTATGATCTTTAACAAGCTGCATAAAGTCTTCTAACGGAGTCATTTTATCATGACCACCAGCTAATAAAATAACGGATTGATCAAAGGATTCCAATGCTTTTACAACAGAATCTACATTAGTAGCTTTAGAATCATTATAGAATGTAATTCCATCAAGAGTTTTAACTCGTTCTAATCGGTGTTCAACACCATGGAACTCGCTTATAATACGATGAATGGTTTCTACCGACACACCTAACGCATAAGCTAAAGCGATAACAGTTAAAATATTTTCAATATTATGGCTACCTGGAATGTGGATATCAGCACTACCAATAACAGGTGTTGCCATACCATTCTTTGTTACATAACATTGTCCTTTATCATAGTAAGCACCATTTGAAACCACTTGATGTTGACTAATTTCAAGGATATGGCTGGTACTACAATGTTTTCATGTCTGCTACAATAGGGATCGTCAATATTAAGCACCATAAAGTCTGTACTCAATTGATTTTCAAAGATGCGTTCCTTCGCAGCAATATAATTTTCCATTGTCTTATGACGAGCTAAATGATCTGGTGTAATATTGAGCATAATAGCACCAATCGGTCTAAAATGCTTAATTGTTTCTAGTTGATAGCTAGATAACTCAGCTACCAAAAAACCATCTGCTGGCATGGAATAAGCTACTTCACTAAGAGAATCGCCGATATTACCACCAACGCGAACTGGCTTTCCGGTTCCTTCCATCTATAGTTAATAATGTTGTAGTAGTGGTCTTACCATTTGTACCTGTAACGGCTACAATTGGCGATTTAGATAACTCATAAGCTACTTCTACTTCACTAACCACATCAATACCACGAGCTTGAGCGGCTTTTACAATGGGAATATCTAGAGAAATACCTGGAGAAATAACAATGCGATCCGCGCCATCAAGCAAGGATTCATCTTGTCTACCGGTAATAATATCTACACCTGCTGATACAAGTCTTTTTTCCTCATCTGCAGGCAGTGTAACAGGCTTATAATCATTTAACACTACATGGGCCCCAACTTGAGCTAATACCCAAGATGCGCCTATACCGCTGGCACCAGCGCCAAGAACAAGTATATGTTTATCTCCGTATTCCATCTATATCACTAAGATTATCAACAAAAAATAATGTATTCCTATCTTATAAAGCATACCATTATTTGCATGTTCCAGTTAAATATTATCTTACAAGTTATAGTCGCTAAAACGACACCAATAACAGCTAATACAGCGCCACCAAACCAGAAGCGATTAACAACAGTTTGCTCAGCCCAACCAGATAACTCAAAATGATGGTGAATTGGGCTCATTTAAATACGCGTACACCACGAGTTTTAAAAGGATATAACAGAATAATAACGGACAATGCTTCCATAACAAAAATGCCACCAATTACAACAGTAGCAATTCTGTTTTAGATCAAAATTGCCATAGCCGCAAAAGCACCACCTAAAGCTAAGGATCCAGTATCCCCCATGAACACCTTCGCAGGGTTTACATTGTATACCAAGAAACCAAGGCAAACAGCGGCTACAATAGCGCCAAAGTAAGCAACGCTTTCAGCACCAATAGAATTTGTTGTAGATGCAGCCATAAGACCAATCACGGAGAAAGCAATCGCAGCTACAGCAGAGGTACCACTAGCTAATCCATCAAGACCATCTGTAAGGTTTACTGCGTTCGTAGCACCTACGATAATTAAAAACGCCAAAACATAATAAGCCCAACCTAATTGAAGATGTATATCTGCTACAGGAATCCACAATGTGGTAGGAATAACCATAATTTCAGTAATACAGTAACAGAATATGGCCGCCAAAATAAATTGACCTAGCAATTTTTGCTTAGCTGTTAAGCCAAGATTACGTTTTTTAACGGCTTTTACAAAATCATCAAAAAAGCCCAATAAACAATGACCCAATGTTAAAAACAATAACATGCCTGTACCTACATTCCATGGTGCGAAAATAGCAACACCAAGAACAAGGGCGATCATCATGAAGGCACCACCCATTGTTGGCGTACCCGCTTTCGCCTGATGACTTTCTGGACCTTCTTCACGAATACTTTGTTGTGCGTGTAAAGAACGCAACATAGGAATAGCAATTTTACCTAGCACGACTGTAATGATAAAGGTCACTACAAAGGCTAATAGAATATGATATATCATATGAACCCTCTACTCATTAATAAACAGATGACGGCTAGATATAACTAGCCGCAACCTTTTATTCTCGATCTTTTAATTCTTCAACAACCCGTTCATTTCGCAAGCCTCGGGAACCTTTGACAAGGATAACATCCCCTTTTTCACGAATATCGCTATAGGCATTAGCCATTTCCAAATGGCTATTACAACGGAATGCAGTTAAACCTGCTTTTTTTGCTTCCTTAGCGATGAAGGCCGCAACATCACCAAATGTGAATACTACACTATAGCCTTCTTCAGCAAGCAATTGACCAATTTCACGATGCGCCTGTTCAGTATAATCACCAAGCTCAAGCATATCACCAAGCATAGCGATTTTACGTTTACCTTCTAGTTGACCTAATGCTTTAATCGCTTCAGCCATAGAGGAAGGATTTGCATTATATGCATCATTTAAGATAACAATATCTTCAAATGGTACGATTTCTTGGCGCATAGGAGTGCCAGTAAACTCGCTTAAGCCTTTACGAATGGTGTTGGATTTAATCCCCAAAACACGACCAGCTACAATTGCTGCCAATGCATCATATACATTGTGTTCACCAATCATAGGTAAGAAGATATCGAAGACTTCGTCATAACATTTGCAAGTAAACTTAATACCGTCTTTTTTATAACGCAAATGGCTACCAATACAAGTAGCGTTGCGTTCAATACCATAGGTAATGAGTTTTACCCTTTAGCAAGGCTATCCATAGCCTTAACATATGGATCGTCTTCATTGAGAATAGCCACACTATTTTCGGGCAAACAACGAATTAATTCACCTTTAGCTTGTGCAATGGCTACGGGAGCCTAACAACTCAATATGGCTAGTACCAACATTGGTAATAATGCCCATAGTTGGTTCTGCAATCAATAGCAAGCTCTTCAATTTGACCAAAGGCCACGCGTACCCATCTCTACGACACGTGCTTGATGTTCTGCAGTTAAGCGCAACAATGTTTTTGTAAACCAATTTCATTATTAAAGTTTTTCAGTTTTCAAAGACATTAAATTCTGTACCAGTACGGCAGCCACCATTTCCTTTGTCGTGGTCTTTACCAGAGGAACCTGTAATAGCCACTACAGGAATATCGAAACGGCGACGATGGTAACGTAGCCAAGTTTTCGATATGCTACCAAAAGGTATTTTCTACCTCAGCTACAAACAATACCTTCTGCGGCACGACCTTTTTCTACGATTGCACCTGTAGCGCCCTTTTTCAATGGCCGTGTTGGTGAAATCATGACCATCAAAGGTATCACTTTTAAAGGCTACAAACAAAAAGCCTGATTCAATCGTTCTTGTATCGAGTAGATACATCTAAGAACTTAATATTTTCGGTATGTGTACTCGTCCTTCTGTGGCTTCTACCACGGAGACAATGTAAATTCTGCCATAGTAGATCTCCTTGAGGGCTGCTCACGCCTCTTCACGATCGTCAAAATGAATCGTTTTATCCTTTAAGATTTGGTAATCCTCATGCCCCTTACCAGCAATCAGTACAATATCCCCAGGTTTTTGCATTTTGTATTGCATGTTGAATCCTTCCCGACGATCGACGATTACTTCATAATGAGAGCCTTCACGAAAGGCCTTCTTTAACATACTACTTCAACATCTTTTCACAATTTGTACGGGATCCTCTGTGCGAGGATTATCAGATGTTACCTATACTACATCCTACCTATTGTGCAGCAATACGACCCATGATAGGGCGTTTGTCGCATCTCGGTCTCCCACCACAACCAAAGACTACAATAATGCGATTTTTCTTGAATAGCCTTTTGCAGTTTGCGAATGTTTTTCTAGCCCATCTGGTGTATGTGCGCAATCTGCAACCACAGCAAATGGTTGACCTTCTTCAATGAGCTCAAAACAGCCGAGCACAGCGCTAAATGTTTTCAATGCTTTATCGATATCTTCCATGAGAGATGCCTTCTAATCAAACAAGCACCGATAGCTGCCCAATGTGTTATACGCATTAAATAGACCTGTGGTATTCATAGCTACATATAGTCATGGCCATCGCAGAACAGTATAACGGCTGAACTTAGGTGTCATTTTCACATCATGAGCATTCAACGTACCTTTACCATCAATACTGTAAGTAATGATAGGTGCCGTTGTTTTCTCAATGACACGATGACCATATTCGTCATCGATATTAATAATAGCCCCTTTACCAGATTTGGTTTGATTAGGTGCGCTAACTTGTTCAAATAATTTACACTTAGCTGCCAAATAATTTTTCAAAGGTCTTGTGAAAGTCCAAATGATGCTTGTGTTAAGTTTGTAAATACCGCTGTATCATATTCAACACCAGAAACTCGCCCCAATGCCAATGCGTGTGAAGAAACCTCCATTACGCAATGTGTAACACCTTCCTCTACCATTTGATGAAGAATATGTTGCAAATCCACTACATCAGGTGTCGTATTATGAATTGGATATGTTGTATCACCAATCATAATATGAGACAGTACCAATAACGCCCACTTTATGACCTTGAGCTTTCAAAATATGACGAATCATATGCGTTGTAGTCGTTTACCATTCGTGCCAGTAACGCCAATCATACGCATGGAATTTGCTGGATAATCAAGAAAATACGGCACCATGTGCCATCATAGCTTTACGGTGTCCTCTGCAGTGATACTCTAAACATCTACCACTTACCTCTACTGGTTTAGATACAGAGTACTGCTGACCAGCTTCTACAGCTTTATTTACATAATTATGACCATCTACAGTGGCACCATCTAAAGCAATAAATAAACTGCCTACTTTTTACAGCACGAGAATCAGCTGCCAATATCTAATACTTTAACGGCTGTATTACCTTCTCATGCGTTGTTTGCAAAGTTTTTACTATATCTTGTAATTGTTTCATATACAATCTCCTTTACACGCAAAGGAAAGCAGCCCAATACGAGCTGCTTTGCCTGCTAGTCTATAATTTGCTGTTTCTCTTGTACAGTGCGTTCAGTAACAGCGCTTTTTGTACTATAAACAAAAAGAATCAAACAAAAACCATCCCTAGTTGTTGTTCTGCGATTTGTTGGATACGAGACAGGAGACTTCAGAAACCACTTCAACATCAAAAAGCATCATTATCTTTTTGTTAATTGTACTACAGCTTGCTGTGTTTTAACTACTTCGTAGCTCAATTTTGTGCTGTACGCATTCATAACCATCATAATAAGCAAAAATGCAACCAATGCAGCAATACCATATACAACTTGCCACATCATAGGACTCAAATCTAGAGCCACACTTGCACTACGTTTTCTCCCTTGTGAAGCGACCAACACATCGCTTTTTACTTGACCCTACAACAGCCTTTCTCGCTAACATGAAATACTAACCCCTTCCAATTTCTACAACGACGGCTACGCGCAACTTCGCGCTTCTAGCCCTCGGATTAACCTCAATCTCCCCTGCACTTGGCTCTATAGCCTTATTCTTCGCCTTCACAACAGCTTTGTGGTTACATACACACATCGGTAGTTCTGGAGGACATATACATGCTGTACTCAACTCTTTGAAAGTTTGTTTTTGTAATTCGATCTTTTCGAGGTGAAATGTGATAACTTCAATTTTTCCCCTTTGGTTTCAACATGGATACAGCATCTACAAAACTATCATGCAAGATAGCTAATTCTCTATTTACTTCAATGCGAGATGGCTTGGAACGTCCGTTTTGCCGGATGCGGTCCATCTTGACGCGCCTTCGCAGGTATTTACGTTTAATAATTCTAACTAACTCACCAGTAGTGGTTATTCGTTTTTCCTGACGTGCATTAACGATGAATTCAACAATCCGCTTAGCCCATCGTTCTTCACCATAGTCACGGATAATTTGCAATAGTGCTTCAGCATCATATTCATTAACAACTTCACTCTGCTGTTAATGGTGCTTCCTATCCATCCGCATATCAAGTGGACCATCATTCATATATGAAAAGCCACGTTCTGGTGTATCTAATTGATAACTTGATACGCCAAGATCGAATAAAAACCATCTACTTCATAGATGCCCTCATTTTTGAAGGGCTTCCTTTAAGTCAGAAAAGTTTGTCGGTATCGTTAACACCTGACACTTTAAATCAGATAGACGCTGTCGAGCTACGCTCAATGCATCTTCATCTTGATCTAAACCGATTATCATGCCTTCTGGGTCAAGCATTTCGCCCACTGCGTGCGCATGTCCTGCCCCACCAAGGGTACAGTCCACATAAATGCCTTTTGGATTAGTTACGACAGGTCCACCGTTTCGCGTAAAAGTGACGCTGGTATGATTAGATTCCATCATAGCCTCCTATAACATAATCCCTTAAGCCTTCGACTAATTCTTCCATACTTTCCAGCCGCCAGTCGTCATAGTAATCATATTTTTCGCGGCTCCAAATTTCAACGTGATCACAGCACCAAACAATAACGGCCTGTTTATCAAAGGCTCGCATATTCACGTAGTGGTACAGGAATGAGGACACGACCTTGTTTATCATACTCAAGCTCAGCAGCACTACCAAAAACAAAACGTTTTAAGGCACGTACGCTAGCTTTAGTGGAGGATTGTGATTGTAAAGCTGCAGAAATTTTCTTCCACGCTTCTTCGGTGTAAATAGCTAAGCAGTTATCTAGGCCCTTAGTCACAATGCATACTTCGCCCTGAGTTGTTCACGTATTTTCATGGTATAATCATCCGCCCTTTTTGTATCAATGGTGTGATTATATTCTCCCATGAACATAGCAGTATCACCGCCCTTTACTATTCCTTATCCACCACTATATGGTAAATTCTGCCACAATTCCCCACCATTCACAATAAAAATCCATTTTATCCCACTTTTTTATATTTTTCTTTCATAATCTCTATTTTTCTCGTTTTTTCTTCGATACATATGTTCGAAAATAAATAATAATTGGATCATAAAAACCACTATCTACCAAAGAGGAATTATAGAGTTCTATCTGTATCTAATCCCACTACAAATAGCTATCCTCTATTACACCAAAATATAAAGAATATATATGGAATAATCACCACACATCCACACAAAAGACCGCGTAGCATTTTCTGCTACGCGGTTTTCTACGATAGATTATCATGTAACCCATCGGTTGGGAGGCATATTATTTAGTTGTTTTACAGCTACTTTTTAGAGCTTTGCTGTGGTTGTTGCAATCACTCAGTCAAAAGTTCACATTTCTTTGTTTTGTGCTTTGCAAATCATCCCTTTGTATTTCAGAACTTTTACAGTTGCAGGAGATGCTTTAGCGCTGTAGGAGCATTGCAATACCGATATTTACCAGCATTTGCCATTACGCTGTAATTACACCACCGCAAAAGCTGCCAGCATGGTTAATAAATCAGGTTTGCATAATGAGCTACACCCACGCAGTAGATGTTTTTACCTTTATAAGTACCAACAGCGGCATAATTTGAGCTTTTGACCTTCATGGTGATTCGATGGTTTCAATGCTGCAAAGCTGCTGCATTAGCACCTACAACTTTAACATCACGTTCTACGCTTGCTAATGCGGCGAGAGGTTTTTCTGCGATTTGTGCATCATGATGTTACAAGTGTTGCATGATCTTGTAATGCAATGTTGACTTTCAAGCTGTAATTTTGCAGCTTCTGCTAATGTACTGATATCTTGAGTATTTTTATTTACTTGTAAAGCCCAATACATTACACTATTTTCTATTGGCTGTAGCACCAATGTTTTTTAGTTAATTTAACGTTTTCATCAACTTTAGTATTTACATTTGCAATTGCTGTTGCATTGTTGAAAATGTCTTCTGTATTTTTGTTTTACTTGTAAACCTAATCACTAACTTTTTCATGATTTTTCTAGTGCTAGAGTACCAACAGCTTTAGTTAATTGTGCATTTTCTCGTTAACTGGTTGCTACTGCAGTACACGTTATCTACCTTAGTGATATTTGTAACATTAGTATCTGCTAGCATTTAGAGTGTTGATGTTTTGTAGTATTTGTATTAACTTGTAGATAACTTTGCTAATACTTGCGTAGCATTTGCTTAGTTGAATTACATTTGTAAATGTGTTGTATTTTAGTTACTAACATTAATTAATATGTAATATTAGTTGTATTAGATGTAACTTGTTTAGATACATCGTTAATAACTTTACTATGTTCATCAACTTTGTTGATTACTTTTTGTACAGTTACATTAGTATTTTGAATTGCTTCAGCATTTTGTGATACGCTGCTTTGTTAATATTGATGTTTTCAGTGTTATGTTTGATTCTATCAGTATTAACTGAAACTTGGCTTTGAACATTTTTAATGACGTTCTTCGTTAGCATGTTTGCTTTTGAGTATTCGCATTAACTTGTTCTTTTACTTTGTTTACATCAGCACTTACATTTTTATAAGTCTTTAATTGCTTCAGTATTTTTGCCAACTTGATCTTTCAGACCAGATACATCGGTTTTGATATTGTTGATTACAGCTGTCGTGATTATTAACTTTCACGTAATATCATCTATGTCTTGTACTTTATCGATATTAGTTTGCTTTATTGTTAATATTAGTAACTGTTTATCAATATTTGTAACTTTAGCATCAATATTCTTCACGTCGTTTTTAACGTTAGTATTAATGTTGTTTACAATATTGATGATCGACTTTAGCATTGATGTTTTGTGATATCGGCTTTAACTACTGTCACTCGAGCTTTAATGTGTTTACATTCTTTTCAACGTTACTGCTAGCTTTTAATGTTATTAATATTAGAAGTGTTATTTTGAATGTTTTACAGTAGCTTGGATATTACTATTTTGAGCGTTAATGTTTTGAGTAATATCTACTTTTTGAGCTACATTAACAGTTGTAGTGTACCTACCAACCTGACCTTTCAAGGATTCAATAGCGAGGTTAGCATCAACTTTACCAGTTAACTTGTTAATAGCTGTTGTATTAGATTCAATACGGCCAGTATTAGCATTTACTTTGCAGTTACATCTGTAGTGTTGGCAGTGTATCCCAGCAACTTGTTTGCTAATGTTTGCAATAACTGTGCATTATTGTAATGTTGGTTGCATTATTTTGTAACTTGTTTTGCTTACATTCGTAATAGCTGACGTGTGTATTAGCAATATTTGTAGTGTTGGAGACTCTACTTTATTTAATATTAGCCACATTGCTGATGTCAGTAATAGACTTGCTATTATTAGCAATTGCATTTACATTAGCTTCAACTTTACATTTACTTATTAACTTTGTTACGATAGTTTTATTAATTTCTGTGTTGTTAGCAATCTGCATCAATATTTTGATCGACTTTGTTAATGATTGTTGTGTTATTTTCGTTGATTGCAGTTTCAATGTTTTGTTAATAACAGTGTTGATTATTAGTAATTGCAGTGTTGATATCATTTCTAATCACTGTGTTTGTTTTGGCTTCAATCTTAGCATTGATTGTGTTTTCAACGGTATTAGTAGCTGTTGTACCAAACTTGGCCTTTTTAATGGCACAATAGCATCTTCGTTCTGCGCGGCTGATGCGTGCAGGGGTGATACAGTGTGTTACCTTGTAGTAGTCTGAAGCGTTCATCATGACGAGTCAATCTACACGTTTCCAAAGTAAGACCAGCTACGTCACCTTCTAACACACATCAATCTGCTGTGACACCATAGTACTTAGTATTAATAGTGTTGTTGATTTTGTTTGTTGTTTTCGTGATTGGTTACATCGTTGTGCATCAACTGTGTAATGAGTTGTTGTGTTATTAACGCCCGTGATCTTAGCGTCTGATGTGTGTGCTGCTTTGTTGGAAATTGTATAGTATTAGCTTCAATCTTATTATTGATAGTGCAGATTTCGATGTTAGTAATAGTAGTGCCAACTTTGCCATTCGTAACTTCAGTAGCTTTTGTATTCTTTGTCGATAGCAGCTGTTGCCAATGAGATGCTGTTGGTTTCGATTAACTCATTGTACCAGCTTCACGCATTGATGTCCTTTTCATTTTTAGTCCACACCGTTTATGCGACCGGCGCTGATCCTCGCAACTAATGCCGATGATCTCAACATTTACCTTATTGATTGTGTTGACTTTAATCATTTGTGTTGTTTTCAGCAATCTGCTTATCATCTGGGTATATCAACTTTGTGTAATATGTGGTATTGCTTTCATTGATTGCATTTGCAATGTTTTGGTTAATTACCATGTGTTGTGCGCTTCAATCTTAGTATCTGATGTTTTCTACTAATAACTACTGTTGTTTTGATATGTACTGTTATTAATAGTGGTTTCGATGTTCGAACTGTTTACAACTCTGTGCTTCAATTCATCCAAGCAGCTTTTGTTATCGCCGTAAATTTACGATTTCGGTAACGAATTGGCACCAGCTACGTGATATCTTTTTCATTTATCCGGCAACGTTTGAATGGTGCATCCAAATCACCTTCTTGCACCGTCCAGCACTTTTACATTTACGCTGTTAATATTGTGTAGTGTTGTTTGCGATGTTTTGTGGAATTTTTCAGTGATACGTTTGCCTGTGCCAGCAACCGCTGCTACCATTAAGCTTGAATGTTTACAGCGCATTGTGCTATCGGTAGTCGTATTATTTTCTACTTTACCATTGATGTAGTAATTTGGTTTTAATATCGTTGGTTGCGCTGAAAGATTTACCTACTTGACCTTTTAATTCATCAACCAAGCTTTTGCATTAACGGTGATATTTGTAGTGTTATTTTCAGTGCAACTTTGTGTAACGCAATGATGTCGTTTTTCAATTGCAATTGTACGCCATTGATATCTTTTGCGTGTTTCTACGTTTAGTAAAGGCCAGCTTCATCACACTTCTAGCTGCGTTAACTGACATTTACATTGTTAGCTGTGGTTGTATTGGCGAGTGTTGAGTGAGTGTTAGCATCTACTTTCACATTAGTTTGCATCGATACGTTTTGCTGTGTCTACGAGTAGCGTTAGCATTAGCATCAACTTTAACGTTTGGTATGGTGCTGTAGTATTTTTAGCAATAATAGATTGTGTTGTGTAATATTTGTAGTAATTTATTTTCTACTTTAGATTGATATTAGTAATTTGTTTCTTAATATCGTTAATAACAGAAGTTATTTCTACTTGACCTTTTAACTTTCATCATTCCTTTATGGCATTGATATTGATATTTTAGTATTGTTCGCAATAGCAACTTTATTATCACCAATAAATTGACGATTTTTACATTGCAGTTACTTGCGGCTTCATTTAATATCTTTTGCATTAGCTTTCACACCATCTTCAACTATAGAATGCATTATTGAGATGATGAGCCAATATTATCTTGTAAATGATCTGGAAAGTTGTTCACTGACGATGGGCCTTTTAAAACCATCTAAATCACGCCAGACCTGTTCAGTCACCTTCGCGCCATCAATCTTAACATTTACATCACCAATCTCTTAGTAGTAGTCGTGTTGTTGATTTGTTTGTTGTTTTTCATGCCAGTTTACATCAGGTAACATCAACAGTAATGATTATTTAGTATTGGTATGATGATTTTTTGCATCAATATTTTGATGCTTTATTATGATTGTTCAACATTGTTGCTGTTAATTTTATTATCAATGTTTTTGGTTGATAACGGTGTTGTTAGCCTCAATCACCAGTATCGATATTTTTGTGTTAATAGTTGCATTATTTTCGCCAATCTTATTATTGGTGGCAGGTTTCGGTAACGGTGCTAATGTGTGGGGATTATCTGCAATGTTATCGTATGAAGTAGTTAAACGTTGATCATGACGATCTGCGATAACTAAGGCCATCAAAGTCTGCTTCTTGCCATCAATCTGTTTTGTTCCATACCCAATTTTTGTTGTTAATTTGTGTGTTATTTTCTCGTTGATTTTTCACGTCAATGTTTTTGTCAACTTTGTGGACTGTTGTTTGGCATTACAGTCTTGTAATCAATATTGTTATCTACTTTAGTGATAATAGTAGTGCTGTTGGCTTCAATCTGCTTTATCGATAGTTTGTGTTCTGTATTGTTTTCGTTGATTTTGTGGGCGGTGCATTTTTCGATGTTTGTGATTTGAGTTGCCCCAGCGTGCAACTCTCATCGGCACTTAGCAATAAGTGTACCGGTTTTCAGTAGCAATTATTATAGCTACATTGATCCTCTTTTTCATTTTGAGCTACGTTTTCCATTAAGACCATCTAAGTCACCTTCTTACACATCAATTTTGTTTACATTGTTGATATTATTTGTGATTACATTGTTGCCATTAATCTTAAACATCAATGTTTTGGTCTACTATTAATGATTATTTGTGTTATTATTATTGGTTTTTTATCAATATTTTGGTTAACTGTTGTGCAACCTCCAATCTGCGTATCATTTTATTAATTTACTATGTGCTTTTCATTGATCTTATTAGTGGTGTGTTTTCAGTATTTATGATTTTGTGTTACTTCCTTATGACCTTTCAAATCATTAATCAACTTTTCATTTATTGGAAATACAGTTGGGGGAGTTATAGCATCTGATGCGTTTACTGTATCTCCACCAATGACTTTGTGAACAAAGTAACAACTACGGGATGCGTGTGGAATGATCCCGATATGTATCTTATAAGTATGTAGATCTAAACGTTGGTCAGCGGCCGTCTACACGGTCTTTAAGGCATTTTAAATCACCTTTAACACCGTCAGCACACATTAACGTGGTGGGACGTCTAACACGTGATATTAGCAATATTGATTTTAATATCTTTGGCTTGCGCTTCTTTGAACACATTGCCCGATGTTTTTGGCCAACTTTACCTTTAAATCAACATGTATCCTTCAGATGTTGATGTATAATTTGATGTTTAATATCCCAGTTTTTACAGTAAACTTTTGTTTATCTTTTTTTCTGAAATGTTTGGATGCAATTATATAACGAAATCTTCAAACTTTCATGATTATCGACTTTGATGTTTTAGTTCAGTATTGCAGTCGCATTTTTATTGATGCGCCGGTATGTTATTTAGTGATGTTGTTGTATTAGCATCTGCTTTGCATAAATCAGTTACAAATTATTAATCTTAGTAATATCGGCTTTAACAACGTAATTTTGTATCTAATTGGTATTTACTTGATTGATAATAGTTTGTGTTGGTTAACTGAATTTGAGTATTAATATTTTTGTTACTTCATTAATAATGTTGTTTTGCTATCGTTTGGTTTTACATCTACATTATTATTAACTTCATTGGTACTAGGTCTTGTTTTGTTTTCTTCGTTTCCTTCAATAGTTGTGTATTGTATATTATTAATTGTTATTACCAACTTTACCTTTCAAATCATGAGCTAGGCTTTTGTTCGTTAATAACTTTTTATTATCTGCCGATAAGTTTTACGGTTTTCCATGATGAAAATATTATTAATCAACCTTTTTGTGTATTATTTTCAACTTTAGTAGTTAAATCAACAATAGATTTGCTATTTTTTATTAACATTTACAGTTAAGTTGTTAATAAGCTTTTTATTATCCACTAACTTTATATCATTATTTTAAGTTGGTTCATTTTTTTAACATTAGAAATATTGTTATTTAACTCTCATTTTCGTATTGATGATGGATTGTTTTTAATATCGACTAATCTTTAACATCTACATCTTTGTTCATTATTTAATAATAGTAGTGTTGTATTATTTTCAATTTTGGTCTACTTAGTTAAGAATTGTAGATGTTGTTATTTTGTGTACTGTTTTCATTTTGGTTTACTTGATTAATAATAGTATTATTAAACTTCAATATCATTTTTACTAGCATCAATGTTAGTATTTACATTATTAACAATTTATATAATAATAAATGATTTTATTATCAATTTTATAATATCATTAATAATTTTAGTAAATTGCGTAAACAATAATATTAATATTGCTGATGTTTTGTTTATATATTTTGAGCGTTTGTACTATTTTTAATCCTTAATATCTTTACTTTCTTTTCTCCAACTAGCATTGATTTTGTCGTGTCAGTTTTTACACTCCTGTATATGCAGTATTAAATAGTAGTAGTATTGATATCTACCTTTTTATTTACACTTGATTAATATTGTGTGTATTTTCTGCTTATTTCAACGTAATCAAATTTCAACACCATATAGCGAATTGTAATAGTGCAGTATTGCCACGTGGGGCACCTTTTTAAGGATTTGTTGTTGCTGCTGTTCTTGTGGCATATTTATTGCTGTATTGTGTTTGCTGTTGTTGCAGCACTTGTAGACGTGGACGTCTTTATTGTTTGCTGCTGTTGTTTGCGGCACTTATTTGTTGCCATTGTTGTTGCTGTTGCTGTTGTTGTTGCTGTTGTTGCTGTTGATGTCCCAATTGTTTGTTGGATCGAAGCTTGATGTTGATCTTGCATATGTTAAACATTTTGATCGGTGTTAACCATCTTTGGCTACCAATAAGATCGACCTGGCCCAATCCTCTGAGACTGGATGCATTAACAACACCCACTCAGAAAACTAGCCGCATAAAATAACGGCTGCGCCTGACTGTAGTAAGCTGGATTTTTGGTGAGACTTGCTAACTCGGACGTTGCGACAAAGTAGCTAGGTTGCCTCCATATACAACTTTGAATACCTTGACAATGGTTCCTCCCAACATTTGTGGCTCTCACCCCAATGAAGAAATAAATCAAATATTGCACTCTTTTCACTTTCACCGTATTTAACATAATGCACATATATTTTAAATTTCATCAAAAAATTAATAGAAAGTTAAACTTATTCACTTCATTTACTCATTCAAAAAATAAGTAATTATCCATAAATACTGTGTTATTAATAATGAATTATATAAAATGAAAATTTATATTTTTAATTTAATTTTATATTTATACGATGCTCATTTTGCCTCTATAAAATTGCGAAGAAAAACCTGTCAATACTTGTGCTGTATTTGATGAGTTTTCTTATATAGTTTGCCACCGATTATTAGAACTAGATTCCAACTAACACCTTGAAGATTAACAGCATGAAGCCAATTTGCAGTCTACTAAACGCCATCTTTTAAAATTGTGAATGTTGTACAATACTTTAACACACTAATTGCTAATTCAGGTTCTTGTCAGTGTTCCACTTTAGGGTGGCTTTACCTTCAAGTTCACCTGCGATTTTGTTGATGATTGTCATATTTTTTTAATAACCCATGGAGCCCAGAATCAACAATGCTCACGCCGGTTTACTAAATCTTGATATTCAGCAGTTTTTAGTTCTTTAATTCGCTCATTTGTACCCTCCTACGGTAATTGAACTAATACACAATCTTGGAATGACACGGGTTTTAAATAGCGTGTGCTTTTCAACAACAGATGGTTTGATTTTAACCACAGTACAAGATACCAAGTTCTTTGTTCATCAGTTGCAGCTTCGACCTGCTGCTTCTAGCTGCTTTCTAAAATCTACTGACTGGGCAGCTGGGGAGAAGACTGGATAACATTGTACCATATCTCTGTGTGGATTAACTTCGATTCTTCACTTCCATATCACGTGATAACTGAACTTGTTTATAAATCTTTATAGCCGAACTTTCAGTTTTATATAGGTGGCTCCAATAACATTTACACACTTTTTGATGCAAAACTTGTTGAATTGTCATTTTGACCACCTCTTACATATACTATTCTCTTTGAAATATAGACTGTCAATGTAATATATCAGGTACTGATTTGAAAATTATACTCTTTTTATGACGCAATTCAAAATCAATGTGTATGTCAACTAATAACATCTTAAAGCGCTAGAACGATAGATCGTTCATTAAACCTGCGAAGGTTGCTTTCAGATGGACTGCTCTGTCACTACAGCCACAGCGACAGCGGTTTATAAATTCTGGATGCGACCATTGCTGTTCTCGGCGTAGTTCACCGGATTGCGCAACCTGCACGGGCATTTGAGTCTGTGGCCGTCACACTAAAAGGTAATTTGGCTGACCGCTCTTAGAACTTTACTGCTAGCGTAGAGGATGAAACGACTGGCAATACTTATATAAGAAACTGAAGCTTTGTGCGTATAGTAAATCATCACACAGTGCTGGTTATTCCCATGGCACACTAATCATCTAGCCGACTGGCTGGGTATATGTGCACATTGCAGCCTGCATACGACGTAACTTATAATCATCGTTCCTGCTTCAATGAATATGCTGGCATGCCGCCAGCGATCATTAAATTCTGGGCCCGCGATAAGCTAAACGTAAGTTGAATTCTTTTTATGAGATAATTCACGTCTACATTCTTGCTTAAATGCTGACTTGTTACCGTCTTTGGCGATGAACTACTTCTCCTGGGTTGTGGCGGCTCTCAAAAACAAGGATAAACTGGTTTGCTAATGCTAAATTCTAATGTCTGCATAATAATATATTTTGTCTTTCCTTTGCCAATAGTCACCTCAGGACCACCTACACGAAAGGCCCTTCATCCCATTCAAAACCAAGCCATTCTAAATCATCTAGTAAAGCTTTCACCTAATTCTCGTTTGGCCATTGCAGGTCTATATATCCTCCATCCATTACAACATATTTTCCTTTTGACTGGCGTGTGGAGATCGCCTTATCCACACCGTACCAAAGAGAATATATCCTGTGGGACCCCGGGCGCAAATCTACCTTTCCTTGAGAACTCTCCTGTAGAAACCGGTGGCTATTCCATTGAATATGCTACCGCATCCTCAGTGTATCAAACTAAAGGTAAAGCAATATGAACTGTAGATATATAATTATTTAGCCATAGACACAATGTTATCAAAACATTACCAACATCTTTTAATTTTTGTTCATTTACCATTATTACCAAATATGATTTATCATTGGTACAGGTTCTACATCTGCTTGTTTTGTTTAATATCTTCTGGCTTACATGCAATCACTTGTTTACGGACTACTACTTTTGTCTAGTTTAACACCACTAAAATACGCCCCATTGCGTGGTCCATAAATACTGACGTCTGAAGTAAATCCAAAGAACTCATAGTGCCAATATTATGTTGCACGCGTTTTCACGATGGGTCAGTAGCAAGAGTCACGAAGGTATTGAGGCAACTCTTTTCGCCATCTAAAGTTTCTAACAAGTTAAGTTCACGTCGCTTCAAAATCATATGCCATCATCATAGGAATTGTAGAGTAATAAAATAAGCACCACCTTGAACGAATACAGCAGATCGAGGTATTCAACGTAATGTGTTTCCTAACGCTCATTGGACCAGCATAAACCATGATCGGTGAAATTACCACCTTGAGCTACGTATTGAACCTTGCCAGCTGGCCAACATTACCATCATTGCCGGAAAGACAGTGATTTAGCAATACATCATTACTCAATTCGGTGGTATCCCAGAAGTGTCAACAATGGTTTCATTGGGTTTTCCAAAAAGCTTCTAGTCCCTTCTTCTTCATAACAAACACCAGCTATTAGCTGGAAAATTTTGATTTCCTTTGGCCTAATTTTCTAGTAATAATATGGCAAAGCCGCTGGATTAGGCCCAGCTCGCTGATTTTTGATAGTAACCTGAAATTTGTCTCTAAACTTACCAGCTACGAAACTTGAGACCCTTAGCACGTTGACTCACGATACAATTACCGCGGCGGGATACTTCCTCCCCAAATGGCACTTTCTTGGTGGCTCAGTTAGGCAGCTATCATGCATAATCACCTTTTTGACTTCATTAATCCAAGCGGCATAAATCAGGTGATTTAACGTATAATCTTTGCATCACAATCGCCAAGAGGTGTAAACTCATCCCCGCGCACCATGCTACTGATGGCGCTGTAACATGAACATACCTAAATTCATGACGATATCTTATGATAACATAACTTACCGCGGCACCGGATGTGTCAACACGGCCAAGGATATCATAAAATATAAAGCGGTAGTCCTCTTCTGTAAGGCAGTTCAATTTCAATTTTGTTGCATAATTGATACCTTGCAATGGAGCGCAAAATGTATTGTCGTATTACCGATTTTACTTTCTGTTCCAAGCCTTATGACCGGTTACAATCGATGCGCTCGAGCAATGGAATGAACTTTGCGACTTCGCCACTATCTGGGACTGCTGAGCGAATTTTAAGGCGTTTTGTGTTTGTTCTACAATCCGTCGATATATCTTTTTGTCTGTATTCGCTTTGGCAGCTCGTCATTCTTTGTACTCATCTTTTTGCGCTCTTTCGGAGGCCCGATTCAGGATAGATGCTCGAGACGCTTATGGTCACATTATTCAGGATGGATGACGCGATTAAATCTTGAAATAATGTACCAACATGAGCTATTTTGCGAATATTCAGCTAACGCCTCTTCATAGTGTAATAACTCTATTGGATCGTTATCATATATTAATTGTATCCTATATCATGCGGATAATATGCATGACTTCAATGAACTATTTTAAGTCCCTAAACAGAGGTGACTCGTGCTATTCAAGGCTTCTAGTAATTTCTTTATCTAAGCCCAGCATCACATGGCTCTTATGAGCCAGATTCTGATGCGTTGCAGGTAAAACGACATCTAAGTTTGAACCGTAAACTTGCTGTCACCGGTTTGTAGATACTATCTAAATAATAGCCCACTTACGTCAAATAATATAACTTTACCAAAGCCTGTTTACCCAGGCTTTGGAATGCTCAACTGGCATGTGCTGAAACCTGACTGTTCCAGGTGTTTGGCATCAGGCCATAAAGGCCCGACCGCACACGATTATCTATTGGTTCTTGGAGCCTACACTATATGGTTAATCACTTTCCTTCTGTAAATGGTTGGCAGCAGAGGCTACCTCAGTACATGAATCACAATGCTTGTCAGTAAACCCAATGTTCATCCATTTCAAAATGCTAATTGCTTCAATACTTCATATCATATACAGAAGATGCATAAACTGTGGATGGATGATAAAGTGAATTCTTGGAACTGCCATGTTAAATCTATGTAGTCAGGATCACCACCAGAGTCAACACATGGGTGTATAGAAACTCACTGTCATTTGACGTTCTGGCAGTCTCAGGAGATGAGTAAAACTGTCTCATTGAACTTTAGCACCTTATAAATAAGTTCATCGTCATGTTTGACTCATAATGCCAACCTTGATTTAAGACATGGGTAGAATGCATCAAGATAGCAACGTCCATCAAATTGAGTCTTATCGTTCTTGCTGGCTGGGATACATTGTTTTATCGGATATGTCATAGCATTTCAGGAACGTGTTTAAAGAACCTTTTGGTTGGCAGGGCTTAACTTGATAAATTTGCAGACCTGAGCAAGAGATATACATAATATGTGCCACACCGGTACTGTGTGGTGTTGTTCTAAACGCAATATTAGATACTTTATTAGAATCTGGTGAATCAATATAAATTAAACTTGAGCACCGATTTTTCACAGCTTCTGTTTCCGGCATTTCACATTCATCAATGCGCTCAATGCAGTCAAGGCGAAAACTATAGCTATTTCCTTTGCATCCTTTTCTATATAAATATAATTAATTTCTTCCCTAACAATTTGTGCCATCGACAACTCTATATATAGATGTGAATAATTTATCGAATTTAAACACCATAGGCATAGGCCTATGGGGTTTATAATATTGTGTATTTACATTTGCTGCACTTTGAACACGCAAGGTTAATAAACCTTCTAGTATGGCTTGAAACTGTACAAAACTCAATGTATAGAGGTTCACGCCATATCCGGTACTGCCTTGTAAATAGTAACTTCCCGGCCTTATCTGTAATCACGTAGAAATGCCGCGCAAATTACTTACCGTAGTATAACCAGTTTTGGGCTTGCTCAATGTTGGAATAGGCTGATTTTTGGTTTCCTAGTAGATGCGCTAATGAAACCTTCACTTACGACTTTGGTCATTGGGCATTTCATCCATAAAGAACTGCTTGAACTGTCATAAACTGGATGACTTTACTCTTTTGGTCCCAACAATAAGCCATTGTGAATTACACGAACAGCATCTTTAACGCGGTCTTGGCAACCGGGCAAGAAATGCTAATTTCAGGAAATGCTGAAATAATTTCAATATTAGTGCCTTCTTGGCTCAAAATATCAAACATTTGAGCTGCCACGCCCTGATTGACCTAACAGCCACCTGCCTATTAATGGAATGCACCTTCCCATTCTTTTCGTCAATATTTACAGCTTCTGGCCTCAGTTTTTGTAATTCTGCTAATATACGAAATAGTACAACATCATCCATAGCTACAGTGAAGATGAGATCGGTTTTAGAGTTCACCTACGGCACTTGGATACGTTGTTTCATCCTTATCAAACATCTTACGTTTTTTGCAGCCAATGGCACGAACACCAGTTGCCATAACACCTGGTTTTACCTGACACCTACATACAAGAACTACTTTTGCTGTATTAGTGACATCATCAGCTACGCCCGGTAATTACGTGTTTATTTGCTTCCACAGTATAATCCTCCCGAATAATAGTACCTGTATTAATCACTTCAGAAGTATTTAGACGTACGTGAATAGGTACCTGGCGAACTATTTCTGTACCCAGTTGCATTACACACCTGCACCAAGACTGACCTTATCTCAAGCATTCGCCATATGTTACTTCTTACCTAATTTGAAGCCTCTTTTGCAACGCGAGGGTCTGTGGAGTAAACGCCTTCAACGTCTGTGAAGATTTCACAAACATCTGACTTTCATGGCGCCTGCCAGTACACAGCTTGGCTTCAGGTTAATATCAGAGCCTGGGCCCTGGTAACCATATCACCATATTCAACCAATACCTTGGAAATTACCGACTGCACGATGTTACCTTCATCAAAACCTCAAATACGCGATTTGGATCGACTTTAAAGCAGCCTTTATTGAATGTATCACTGCTTGTAATACCTGCTTGGTCACCCTGTGAGACATGACTTTATGACCACGTTCGTTGAGAAATACATCGCATTAAATACCCAATCGTTGCCTCCACCTGTAGGTATGACGGTCCATTCACGTGCTAAGGCTTGGAATCATTGCTGGCCAATGCTACTAAGTCTGCACATCTGTTTAACTATTATCACCCTGCTTGGATACCAGCGATACTTGATTTAATAATCTTCTTTCTTCTGAGGACGTCAACCAATATTAAATATTTTTTTTCTGAATTGTATGCAGGAACTACCGCAAATTTTTAACGATTAAGGCGCAATAATCCACTCATTTAACACTTATCTACTAAAAATCAAATATGCATATACTTTACAAACAAAATAGCACTATGGATGCCGGGCGTTTATCACTATACAAAACAAAATACTTTTGAGTGATTTCCTTTAGCATGATTATTTCAATTGTGCTTGAATTTTGCCACAAAGACCAGCCTTTAGTGCTGATGGTCAGAATAAGTTAATTAAGCAACTGTGATTGCTTTTCGAGATTCCCTGAAACCGTGGATATTGCAGTAAAGCACAACACAATCAATTTACCCAGGTTGTTCAGGAAACTGCCAAAGAACCTTCCAAGTGCGTAACCACCCAGGGCCAGCGTTTGCAGTTGCGCCATCACCATGTATACGTTGAAGGAGAAATTTCACCAACTGAATGGCAATTGATTGCCTTCTCAGCTACGAAGTACAATTTGATGGAAATTCAATGCTGATGTTCTACAGTGTTGGGATCGCGCGATGTCTTTACTGTGGCGGACGATATTTACGTGGAAGAGTTTCCACCTGCTTTACAGTGTCAACAGTCTCGATAACAAGAACGTGTTTTTCAGTAGCGAAATCACTTGGATTTAAATGTAATCATAACACAGCCATGGTTAACCTCCTGGTTGAGTGTTATATACATGCTTAATGTCAGAATGTTGTACCTTGTGCTTATGACTGTCGCCATTTTTCGATATAGTTTGGCAGGCACTGAAAATTTGGAATTTGTTATATTCACGCTCTTAGTATTAGGCATCTATCCCCTTGGCAGCTTTAATTACCCTTTTTTCACCAACGTCGCTTAACTACCCTTCATCCTCTGTTACTGTATCAGCACATCAATGGTTCAGGTTTAGCACTAACGGCTGTCTCAAAATTACATTAAACGCTCGGGTTTATGTTTAGCATATCACCCACATTACATCAATAAGATCGTGATTAATGGCGTTATTCAATTTCATCCATAATGATGCGATTCCCATCGATCACAGATTTAACCTATTCCACTAATGTTAGCGCAATGCCTCTTGAGCTGCTGTGGCAGGCAAGCTCCAGCCTCTCCTTCATCTCGTTTGCTGATAAATAAATCCCTTACTTGTGGAACAGATTTCTACTTGGTCCCCTAATTTGCTTAGAATACTGCTAGTTCACTTGCCATTCTACTTTAATAAATTATAAATTAACACCACTTAAAACCTTGGCCAACAGCACGTAATGCCACCTAAGACTTGCTGTTGTTTTCACTGCCATTGCCATTTCAACTAAAATTAAATACTCGTTCACCCATATTTATCGCTTTTGGCTTTATAGATTACTTTATATCAACAAAATGTTTGTGCCTTCGTAGACCAATAAGTTCAAATGTAAATACAGTGCTGTTCACATTTATCAGTTGCATAACCGCCATCATAAGATTGAGGTCTTCGACCTCCTTCTGAAATGAAGGCCCACGGGAAATTCTCTACAGTTGGTTCATCGTGAAATGGAACTCATGCTTACGAAGATGTATCTGCGGTACCTAATAAAATTATCTCGTAGCTGCTTAGCCGTAACGCCCTTACCTACTTTTGTAAGCATTTGCATAATGCAATTACTTGAGTACAGTACACACCACAATATCCATATGGCGCCCTCAAAATCGTACTTTCCACCAATACTTCATTTCCCATTTTCTGCATAAGCCGGCATGTACACCATTGAAAACTACCGGGATGGAGTTCCTTCATTATTCATTATAGAGGTTGAACGAGGTGGCTCGAAACCGCCACATACCAAATACGACCGTCTGCTTCGAGATCACACAAATCATTAAGGGCTAAAATAAACAGGCTCCAGCCCCTTCTGCTTCGGCAGCCTAAACTTGCAGGATGGTAGAAAAGAACGCCTCGCTCTTTGCGACTACGCCAATTTTAACTCGCTTTTCAATGGATTAGCATCCACGGTCTCCTGGTAACTCAATAGCGGGTGCACTGGGCACAATCTCCAGCAATTGATCTGAATTTACCAAACTTCTTAGCAACTTCCACAGATCGTGTTTCAGTAGCCTCTATTGGATCGATTTCCAGTAACAGGTGGCAGGTCTAAATGGCGCTCAGGAGTGCATACAAATGCAAATCTCGATAAATAGCATAACTGCCGACACGCAATTTTATCCCATGCCTTCACGAACCGCGCTTCGTGGTTGGCAGAACCTAAGCAGTTTAAGATAACGCCGCCAAAAGAATTTCACACCTCTGGATGTTAATCACGAAACTAGCACAGCAATATTATGACCGCCACCCCCCCACATAGCCTTGCAATCGACAAGCACCACCGGTGCATTTTCAATTTAGCAACGCCGGGCTGTGGAATTCTTGCCTTCTCGACCACCATCATATCGTCTAACACCTTCCAATAATAAGGAATTCTCCATGCGCCATAGTAGCAAAGAGGATTTTAATTTGTGGTGCTTTGACCATCTAAATTATAACTGTGCGGCGGATGCGAATTTGTAAGCGGATCGGTATAATCCGGGCCCTTTAAAGGATTGCACCGTACAGTCCACCATTTGCATAAACGTGTCGGCCACTGCGATGGTTGTTTTTACCTACACGGAGTTGGTGCCAGCAATGACAGCACCGTGGGTGCGCGCTGGCGTTCATAAATATTACCTCGTATTACTGACGTGTTTGTTAACGGTCGCCCGTTTTGCAGGGTTGGCTCGTGGACTGAGTTTAGCATCTTTTCGTATTATCAGGCCTGCGAATGCGCTCTCTCCCAGGCATTTCACGGCTGTCGCTTATGCATCATCTGCCATATTATGACAATCAAAGTTTCTTGTGTACTTCATCAAAGTTTTTGCTTGCTTTCCTTGGTGCATCATCAGCTTTCAGCTAATACAGCATCAATTTTTTCTTTGGGTGCTGTAGCAAGGAACGATAAGCTAATACTTCTTCCCTTCTCTACAATTTGGATAACCAAAGGTAGGAACCAATAGCACAAGCAATGCCCAGGGTGACAATTTCATAGCCTGTATTTTCAATCAAACGTGCTCATACATGTATGCTGTAGAACATAGGATGCTTCAATGTTAAGAACACAACCTTTTCCTTCATCTAAATGAACAAGATATTGCGTTTTAGCTACTATGACCTTCCTCTTGTGTAGCATCATCCAATACATTGGGAATACTACAGGAGCGATTTCTGCTATGTTCTTGAATATAGAGCAATATTAAGTGCTGGGAACTTCATCTTTCTTTTTCTGTTTTTAGAGTGTGATAATAATATCTACTTCACCTACGATGCGAGCAACTTTTACGATCATTAATTCAGAATCACCCAGGGGACACACGCCAATGCCATATAATTTACCTTTCATGGGTTCTCCTATTCATATAGATTACATTCTATTTATAATTTCATATCTTTTGTATAACTAATTTATACCGAATATACAAAACTACTATTTATTATTTGGAATTGTTGGACGATATGGACTACGTTTGCCACAAATCATCAAAATACCAATCTTGCACATGTTGAGGCAGGAGAATGTCTTGTGGCCTTCACTATTCTGGTGATGCACTATGGATTAGGTTTAACTTCCTGCCGCTAATCAGCAAGTTCTAAACTAACCGCACTATCTTTAACTACATCTACCAAAGATCGTTTTTGTGCGCAGTCTCCAAGAACTAATATGTGGGTGCTGGTGTGTTTTGGCCGTTTTACCATCGACCATTCCATGGCATAGCTACATCACCTTTGCACATATGGCGCATTTTCTGGTACTGCAATGCGCATTCAGCTAAGTCCATCACGGTTAATTTAAACTGCAAATTACCATACTGAGGTTGCCAGAACCGAGGCCACCGCAGCTAACCAATATTAGCCGTCTTCTTTAGAAATGTTAAACTGATTTAATGAATCGGTCAGGTAGATTCAAAACATCGTCTGGATGCTCTTCTTGTGACACCATGTCGAGAGGTCTGCCGCTGCTTCTATTTTGTCCTTCCCCTTTCGCGGGCAAAAGATGTTATTTTTCAATTTATCAAACTCTTCACCGCCAGTGAAGTAGAGGTAGTTAATACATAAATATGTGTATACCCTTCTTGGATGGACGTTTTCCTAATGCCCTTGTTCAGTAGGCCTCAATCCCCGTTCCCGTAATCGTTTAACGATAATACAGAGGAAAAAGCTAGTTCCACAGTATAGTCCGGATAAAGCTTCCCCAGACTATGTTTCTACTACGGAATCAATATTATATTTTCGGCTTGCTGGCAGTGGACCCAAAAGCAACACCTTCACAATAACTTGTTTCATGGGGTCTCCTTATCTAATTAATACTGTAGCTATCCTTACAGACGACACCTTGAGGGCATACATGGGACGTATAAAATGGATATTATAAATATTTTTCATAGTAAAAGCCGTCTGCTCCTCATTGGTTTCCTTTGAGAGGAGACTTTACGTATATAGTGTAGAGAGAGAGATGTATGTCTAATTATGAGATTAAACTAAGAAATCATACCTTGTGCTTCTATGAGGTTTTTGTCATGCAGTTTTACAGATTCATGAGGCATGGGACATGATAAATGCGGATAGCTTGGCCTGGAATGTTTCAAGAATAAATCTTGTACATGAGTTTCCTGCCAGACCCAACTTCGTTCCAAATATCACCATTACCTTCTTCAGCGAGCAGTGTGCATAAATGGAGTCAGAACGCTCACCCGCCAAGGTAGTCCATTAAATGTAGAAACCAATAAGAGCCCTAGTAGGTACTACTAACAAGTCTTGCATAGCCCTTGATCCCCAATAATATGAGGGTAACACATTTCGTCTGGGGAATCAGCCTTAGTAAATACTACTACATTTAGGTACTGCCCCCATGCAGCTTTCAATTGTAATGTACTAAGCTCCTAATTGGTTTTGACCACATTGCCACTATAGATTTATTAGAACTTTTGTGGTAACACAGGCCGTACCCCGATGCTTTCCTAATGTTGCTTCCATATCGTCGGCATAGTTTTTGCACTAATGATGTAATGTGGTTTACCTATATTTTATGATTAAAACCATATTCATTGCTGTAAAAACTTCAATGCTTGTTTACGCATTTATTTGGTAACACTGATACACTACCAATGTAAATGGGTTGAATGTATGCCTCATCGAGCACCCAACCGAGCAAAATCCTGCATAATCTGCTGGAAAGAAAGTGCTTTTTCATCATATTTCTCATTCCACTTTTCCATGTCATGAATAAGAATACATGCCTCCATATCGCTATACATGGAACGACACTTTTTTCTCTATACTGCCGATGGATTTCTCCCAGCATCTTGATCGGTCAAAAGGATGCAATAATTATACCTTTCATATGTGACTCCATATCGCTCATACATGGTACAATCTTTACAACACAGGAGGTGTATTTATCAACTACTATGTAATAATGTTTCTGAATTCACGAATATAAGTCAATAGAAATAATATCAAAATTTTTATTTAATAAGGAATAAAATACTCAATGTGTTCACATATTGTTTATATCCTTATAATAAAAGATAATTATAAAAGCCCAATACTATACTATGTTGTCATTAATTTCTTAAAAATACCTTATTTACTATACTTCTAGGGTATGGGGTTTGTGACACTCCCACATTTCTTCACTTTATTTGGATGTAACATGGGTTATATATGCAATTAATCTATAGTAGTCTATAAACCTAAATAATTTTTTATTAATTTATCTACACTACTGGTTTTGCATGAACTGTAATTCCCAGTTATGAATAGGAGTATTATAGAAATGAAAAACAATTAGCTTTAGCATCCACTATTCTAGGTCTTGCAGTATCCTTTAATTTACACGCACCTGTTGTCTCCTATGCACTGCACATGGAAATCCTGAAGTAAAAGACCCTACTCAGCATTAAAAAGAAGCTTCACAATCGGTGTTTCAATACACACAATACTACAAACTTTACAAAACTTGCAAACAAGATACTATCTCGTTGGTATGAGCTTTGTTAACACACCAAAGATACTCATTACGAAAACAATCGGTACAACTGCAGATGCTAGTAAAACAGCTCATCAAACACAAAAAGTAATTACAGCTTTCACAAGCCATATTATTAAATATTATCCAACAAAATTATTACCTACCCAGCTCCCTGAAGAAGCATTTAAAGAGACCGGACACACTCGCGTTGTTGGCATCCGATGTAATTCCTGGTATGGAATACAGCTACAGTGCAGCAGTGTTATATAGACTGTGCAAAATATTCAAAAAGAGCCCTTGGTGAACACATCTCTTTGTATGTACTGGATGGGGTCGAAAACCAAACGGCCAAGTTATTGAAACATTAAAAGCTGTTTTCAATCCTCAGTTTCTCATTAGGCAAAGAAACTGTCTTATCATGGCTCTGTAATTTACTCAAGGTCCTTCCAATGCTTACTATTCTATGTAATTCAAGACCGTATCCATACTCCTTGGTATGAAAAAATGTATTCATCTACACAGTAGAAGGTACTCAAATCTTGAACCAATTATCCTCAATTGCGGAGTACATGGTATTAAGCATTTACATTGGTACCATTCATGATGGTTGCAGAGCGACCATACTAACAACATGGCTGGTGCTGAACAGATTCCCGCCGTCCATCCTTGAAAAGAAGGCTTCCAAAGTAGATGCACGCTGTGGTTTAGGTGAAAACCAAAATATGCATAACTTGTTTGTTGAACATTAGAGCAGATCTTGGGACGCATTACAAAAATAATCAATGATCACTTAAATTTATTTAGTATCGTTACCTGCTTGTGCATAGGAGTACATCATGAAAAAAACTACTACTTTTGTAGTCTTGCTTTGGTCATGGATTTGTACTAACAGCCTGGCTGGTGTGAAGTAGATCCACATCAGCTCTTCTACTACGAAGAGATTGACCTTTAATGGTCAAACCACTGTATGCGGATCGCAACATCTTCGTTCTTTCAAATTCTTATTGTCCGTACTTTATACATGATGAATGGAAAACAGTTTCCCGAGCTTCTTTAACGAATCGTTAAGCCCCAGAACAGAAGCATTACCTGCACATTCGTCCAAACGGCTAACATCAATATGGAACAATTGTTAGATTTAAACCAGATGTGGGTTTGGTAAACCAACATAAAAATATGAATCCAATTACGATATGTTGACCACGTACTTTTCAATTACGGTAGCATCAAGGATAATGTGCCAATGCTAACAACATTCCTTGGAGATTAACGAGCCATCAGATAAAGGCCAAATCCGTTGTTACTTACACCTATGAAAGTAATATTCAAAAGGTAGGGATGCCATTAAAATAACAACCTGCACGTATTGCCGTATTGCGTGCCGGTAAAGGTGCTGACGGCTGAAACCGACGGGCGACCAGCACTGCATCTATGGTCAAAATTGCATTATGACCGTCGACTGGCAACATCTCACCTAGATGGTACAACTAAAGACAAAACAGTACCCGTATTCTCTTGGGGCGTACAACCGCACTGATAACCCTGATATTATCTTCGTCGTTACCATGGGTTAAGAGAAATTACGAGCCATAAAGAACAAGCTATGACAGATAATCCTGCATAGGCTAATCTTAAAGGCTTGCATACAAAATAATCGTGTCATTTTGCTTACCATCGACTATTCCTACTTAACTTGGGTCTACAGGCTTACCTGAGGCTATAGCTCGGGTAGTGAAAACATATGGCATTGATGTACACACATTTAACATGTCTAACATACTAAGAGGGCATTTTGTTCCAGAATACCCTCACCCTGTTAGCTATCTACTAAGCCTAAACCCCTTTTGCATACATATTGTTTATCTTTGTCAAAGGTATCAGTTTGTACATCACACGGAAATACATCTCTAAATAGTTCATCGATACGATTTCTTTCGTGTCTCCAAAAGCTGTCTTCAAGCCCAATAAGTCTTATGTAGCCATATAATGAGAATATTGTGCGGCTTGCGTCAGTTCGCGTGAGTACCATCAATACGGTTAACACGCCATCGTTTTAATCGTTTTAACAATTTCACGCAGTTTCTAGTTGATTAATATCGTATCATTGTTTGGTTTAACACTGTAATTTTTTGGTTGCTGTGCTGGCGCCGCCAGCAATCCAAACGCGTTTGCGCAGATTCACCACCAGATGGAGATGGATGGTGTTCTCTCAAATGATTCGTTTTTGTAATGTCTAATGCATAATCAATCAACAATTTCACGTCTTTAACTTTATTGATGTTTTCCACCACGTTTGTATGGATACCGTCCACAATATACCAATTCTTCTACAGTCATATCCTTGGCATATTCGGTACTTGTGGCAAAATGCTGCATTTGCATTATAATTCATTTTGTGAATACGACTGTAATGGTTTCTAAAATAGTCACATTCCCGGGGACTGTAGATATATCGATGGAGCCATCAAGTGTGCGCCACAACCATTACGGGCCGATTAAAGTCGTTCAACACCAGCAGGGACAGATACGTGTATCCATGTAAATATGACCTCCAGTGACGGATAACTGATTTACATCAGTAGCCGTGACCCATTGGTTATCCCTCCTCGATAGATATAAGAGAAAGAGTATTAGCGCCCCAAAGAATGCCATGATAATGCCAACCGAACACTCAATTGGACTCCACATAACACGCCCTACCATTATCACTAACAACGAGGACAGGTGCCCTAATAGTACAGGCCAGAAGGATAAAATGCGCGCGCAATCATTACCGATAAGTCACAACATATGCGCATTATAACGGGGCCTACGAAACCGATTAAGCCCGCAATATAACACTTGTAACACCAATAGGCCGCAGCAACAGTCATAAATAAAGCCGCGTTTGATGTTCTACCTTAAAAGGCCTAGCCCTTTGCTGTTTCATCACCTAAACTTAAAATAGTAGACGTTTTTGGCACCTACGACAGGCAAAAATAAGACCGACTAACGCGGTAAACCGGAACCAAAACCTGCTCTATACTTGTATTGACTGCGTGCGTAGGCCCACCGTCAAAGTCGGGCTCCTTGCACACGATCTCCACGCCAGAATACAAGTGGTGCCGGAAATGCAGAACCTAAAGAAAGCTGACCACCGCAACACCAATGAGATGTTTGGCAGGCGTACCACCATTCTTTCAAGCAAGAGCGCGCCTGCACCATCAGCGCGCCGCAACCATGGCACCCCTCGGGCGACGGGAGGCTGTATCAGTCGCCAGCAGGAAAGGAATAAATATAATAACAAAACGGTCAGCACCGGAGGAAACGCCAGCGATTTGAGGTCTGCTAAAGGGTTCTTCATAACCACCTGCGCAAAAATGGCGCGATAGAAGCTAAACAAAGCACCAACTAATGCAGCAACAATATTGCAGGCGGACATGTTACGATGATTTGCGATGCTGTATCTATTGGCTCACTAGCTACAATATTGCCCTTGCCTGCCGTCTCCGATAGTGACGCTGCCAGTGTGGAGCCCAGGCGTCCCAATGAATAGTCGCTGGCTATAACCAGCAATAACCAGATATGTGCTGATATGCGAAAGAGTTTTCGTTCGTCCAGGTCACAGTAACCTCCTTTCGCAATACATACCGTTAACTATCAGCACCCGTATTATATATAAACCTCATAATAGATACAGTAGGCGATCCCTTTATTCAGCAACGATTCAGGTTAACTGTCATTGAATTCTTTTGCCTTTACGAAGAGCATATCATTTGCGTTTACGTCACCAGCCAGCAAAGCAATACGTACATACGGATGCTACGGTGGGCTACCACCTTATTTACTGCCCCACGGTGATATAAGGAACTGAGGACTGCTTCCGCTCAAATAATCTGGAGTTCACCAGCGCCAACAAAGCCTACAGAATACCGATGATAAGAGCTGGACGCAACACAGCTTCTTCAAAACAGGCGCAATACTTTACGTACAATGCGGTTGGCGCATTACCGATAACGCGATTTGGCCTTCTGGTGTTTGCCAAATGTACGCCATAGCCACTGCGATGGAGCAGAGTTACACCCTAATTCTTTGCTTCGGCTGCTTCCCCATTTTCATCTTTAATTAAACGAAAGGTACGCCGCTTTACCGCAGATTTTTAAGGCTGAAGCTTCGGCTCTGGTGCGGAGCCGACACCACCATCTGGTATGAAATATCTGCACCATTGTCAGTGTAATGCCTTTTTGGTATCAGGGCTCATTTTACAGTTCCTTCGTGTTCAACGTCACCAGAAGCATGCTGGTACTGCAGGATGCACGCGCTGCTTCATCTGTTAAATATAAATCTTTTACATAGTCGTAAATGATTTGCATACTTTTATCTTCATTAGCTTTTAGGATTTTTAACGCGTCCATTAGTGTCCTCCCATAATTTGAGATTGTCTGTTCGATGATGCTACGTGGCTTTCAATCTTAACACGTGGACGGTCGATAGCATAATGCCCCATGGATGCCAAGATGCGCCCAGCTTTAACAGCAATTTGTATCAGCACCACCTACAGGCCAGGGATTTTCCTGCGCTACAACGCTAGCCGTATCTGGTGGAACATGATGCAGTTCCTTATCATAAGAAAATGGACCTTGTACAGCAACAATGCGCTTTGGACTTGTTGAGGTCTTCCATCTGACGCTGCTCTCTGCGCAGTTTGTAGGGAAAATGGCGTCCGCCGCAATCCTGCAAAGCTTCCGTTGGCAAGAAGCTGTGATGTCTCACCTGCCGGTAGTCAAATACACATGATTGATGACCTTTTCCTTCGCTGAATTTGCCTGCTAAATTGGCTGCTTCTACTTCTTCATCACACGATATTAATTTATCATATTCAGGCAACAATGGCACCTCTTTGCATTCCGACGAACAAAGTATACTTCGGCAGCCTTGCTGCATCTTGAAACCGTAGCTGTAACAATAGCAGCATACGGATGACTTGCATCAGTGCAGAGTCGTACGACTGGCCTTGCTGATCGGTACGCCGCCTCTTGGTCAAGACGGCGTATGTGCAAGTAATACCTTTATGGGCAACAAGCTCTACGCCATATTGACTAACCGTTACAAGCATCTTCACCAGTTCGTTTTAGTTTTCTACCTTTAAGGTACCGACCTGTCAAAATACCGCTTGTAACCGTCTTAATTTGTAGCCTCGAGGCCTTAATCATGCCCGTTTTCAACATAGGTTTTGGCTGTTACCAATGATAACGGAATGTTTGCATGCTTCGTTAATAATTTTCAAGATGATTATATATTTGACCTGGGCGACCTGCTTTTGATGCCAACAGGTGTTTAGGGTCATGATGTTTGAAATTGTTCACCGAACTTCATCTAAGTGACGCATTTTTACTGCGTGGGTTGTACAAGAGATATATGTCACCTTGTGCGCCAAGGTCAACACGTTTTTAATAAGGTCATGGAGTCATCAAATCACTCAAAAGAAGCGGCTGCAAAATCATGCATCAAACGCACAATAGATGCTGCGTTTACCTTTTAAGACCAGGTCTGATGTCTACGGGAAGGACGTTTTCTGCTGGTACTTTATTAAGTTCAATGCAAAGACTTTTACCATACCGTATACGCCAAGTCACAGAGATGCCTAACTGCTTGATGACCTTCTACCAGCCAAATCAACATGGCTTGTTGGCGGCGATCGACTTCTTGCATCGTCGCGGTACCTTACGTTCTTTACCTTCGATAAGGTCTTTGAGCCTCAGAGTCAAGGTGTGTCAAAGTCACTTCTCACCACGCGGTCAGCAGCCTGAGATAGCTTCGCGCGCTCGAGGCGTCGTAAACTCTTCATCTCGCCAGGGCCAATGCCAATTACTTTGATGTTACCTGTGCAGCCAGCTGCGTTGTTTTACGGATAAATTCTGTTTTCGTGCTGTATTAATGTTCGGCTCTTGTGGCCGCTAGTAATGCCGTGTCTCGCATACGTTTCCTACTCCTATAGTTCCTTTTACAAAAATTAGATTCTTTTAATTTTTCTTCTTCAATAGTGGTGCCATCTCGTCCTGTGTATAGAACTCGATAGCCCACGCCAATTTGCACTGGCCTCTAAGAGCCTGCACGTCTTGTTTAGCAATAACCGATGCTGCGACGCTACAGGCTTTTTGGTAAGCACGCGCTGCTAGCTGAGCGACTGTTGCAGCGTGGCGTCAACGGTCGATTCCTTTGGCGTATCTCGACGTGCAGCCGAAACGCCGTCAGCTATGGTACTTTGAGGCGCGCAAAATCGGTGATGACCATACTCCTGCAGTGCTTTGTCTGCTAATAGCTGCGCGGAGAAGAACCTACTTCCAGATGCTTTTCATTTTACATGGAGATGAGGCCAGTTCATCTAGAGAAACAATATAGACCATACCATGCTCCCAATATGAGCTTTGCGCAGCTTGTTCAATGCTACTGCATTCCTTCAAAGCTAGCATCGATATAATAATCAACACGTTTGCTCTCTCCCCTACGATGGCGGAGTTCCACATTGATTCAGGTTTTGAAAATCATCCTGCATGAGATGCTCATGGCGCCTCAACACGTCAGGCGCCTGGCAATCCGTTTACATCCGTAGCGGTTGTAATAGCTGGGTCACATCGATGGCCAGCGAAAATGGACTGCGTCCATTCGTTGGCGCCCCAAAGATGACCAGATATAAAGCCTAGATTACGGGTGTCCCTGCTTCGTCCGTTACGACTACCAACGGGATCTTTTGGATTTATGCTCAATATGCAGTGCAATCATGCGCTACGATGCCGAGTGCCATAATACATAGCTAGCGGTCATCAGTGCATGAAAAATCTGGCAATATGTTTCAGAGAAATCCGATAAATAGCCTCTCTCGCAGAGGAACGATTTTCTCTTTTCAAAGCAATCTGCATGAGGGGTGCCACCAAAGACTTGATGCGTTGCATGCTCTTTGCACCTCGTTTCAGACACAGAGAAAAATAAGCTGTTCTATTCTTCTTGCCCTCCCGTCAAAGGCGCAACGGTTTCTAGTTCTTTCTGTCCTGTAGTCCTTAGCACTGCGGTACATGAGCAAAAGCCCTTTGTCATGCAAAGCAGATAATTCGTATTCACTATCAATACATGGCTTACTGATGTAGCTTGGCGCAATACGCCTTCTTTTCCGCTACGATATCACCAATGGTTTCCAATGTGCCGGATAATGCGTTGGTCTGGCCAGAGACGCTTTTACCTGATTGCCACTGGAGTCGTTTTGTCATAACCGCCCTCGATGGTTCAGCCTACACCTTTATCAACATTTTGAACGCTAAGGAAAATACACATTGTCCTTCATGAGCTGCTAACGCATGCGCAATTTTCCTGGAGGCATTGGTGTACGGCCTTCCATGCGTGTAATGATAACAGTTTGGGACACATTAGGTAATGTGTATTCTTGTTTTCAAATGCCGCTGCTGTAGCAAGGAAAAGAGCTTACACACCTGGCACGACTTCATAAGATATACCCATCCCAGCCAATGCATCCATTTGCTCTTGGAATCAGCACGTAAATTGCAGGGTCACCTGTGTGAGCGAACTACGCTTTACCAGCCTCAGCGGAAACTTCATAATAACACCTCATCAAGGTTCATGGCCTAGCACTGTATGAGATTTCACAGACAGGTTTACAAGCCTCTAAAATAGCGGGGTTTACCGAGGAGCCAGCGTAAATAACAACGTCTGCCTCTTGCTAAACGATACCCTTTTGCGAGTGATTGCTCGGGATCTCCCAGGGCCTGCGCCACTGATATGTACGTCAACCCATATGCTCTCCTTCTGCGATACGCGTTGCGATCTGTGAAATGGACTCAATGGGTCTAACAAATGATATGGACCCGCCTTGCGGTAACGGCTGATGGACATGTGACCGCCCCTGCATGGGTGAAAGGACGACCTTTCAATTCTTTTAGAATTATATATCAGTTTCATCGTTACAGCAGTATACCACTAGACGACCGCCTACTGCGCATGACGTTGCGCCTCATCCATGATGCCTGTCATGCACCAGCTCCTACCGCCGATGATAACGCATCAAGCTCAGGCAATTCTTCCCATGCCTTCGAGACTTTGGACTTAATCACCGTCATATTATACATTGAATTTCTTCATGTTTTCATTGATAAGGTCGATGCCTTTATCAAAGCACTCAATCGCATATACATGCCCTTTAGGAGCTGCCAAGGCTGCTTCAATAGAGATAGAGCCTGTACCAGCACCTACATCAAGAACGATGCTATCTTCCTCGATGCGCGCCTCGTTCATAACGGCTTTGCGAATCTCGCATTTCGTCATCGGCACGTCACCGCGGATAAATTCCTCATCAGGAATTCCGAAAAAATGTCTCATCCTAGTACCACCATTACAGAATGACCTAATACAAGCTCAGTTATACACCTCTAACGTGGTCTACGATTTTTGTCATCATCAGCTCAAAACTCAAAACTGCTGCTCTCATTTCTTTTGGCCACTTTCATCTATTAAAAATACGCGCAATATGCGCTGGATTATATTCAGGATCCGTTAAGAACCCCATCTTTTTACCTGCTTCATATACGAGCTTCTCTGGTGCCGGTTGGCGACCGTGAAAGCTCATTAAATCTGCATCATGCCACACCTCATTAAGTCGTGCGAAGGCAAAGGTCATAGAACTAATGCCGGGCACAACCTCAATAGAGTTAGCGGTAAATTTCTTTTTCAAATACGGTAACAAGCTGTAGTGGCCTGTATCACCTTACCATAACTACAACATCATGGTCGTTGAGCTCACGCTCAATTTTGCTCACATGATAAGCTAAACTTACCCGTTACAGGATATGTAATTTGCCAGGCTCTTTGAAAGTCCTCTAAGGGCCGTTCACTACTCACCAATACGGTGGCATGTTTTAATTAAAGTGAGCCTCAAACGTTACCACGCCAATCAGGATTACCTGGTCCAATGCCTACGACGCTACAAAGGTATGTGCCATTGCTCAAAGCTCTCCCTATCTCTTTTGCATGCTTATCCATTGCCAAAATCTCGCCTCAAGGTGGTAATAATGATACCTACACCTCTGCTTCTACGTTAGCAATGTATGTCGCTCCACTACCACGGCACAGTGCACGATCGCAACGCGTTGACGCATACACCAGTCAGTCCTTCTCGTTCCTAAAATAGGGCATGTAGACTCTGTGGTTTTGGCTTAATTAAACAGCTCTTCACACCGCTTGGGATGCCTTCTGAGGCTTTGGCATAGTGCTGATGGCTCCATGCGACCATCACTCAGCCCGCGATTGACGGTATGGAAACTACCACTAGCAAGTTTATAAGCTTCCGCATATATGACCCGATAAAGTAGATACGCTTGAAGCCAATTTGTACCGCAACTTTTCCAGCGCCAAAACGAAAGTAAAGAAGTTTACTGGTTTCTGCCATTTGGTTTCTTATATGTATGCAAAGTACTTGTTCTACGCAGATCGCAACCCAATACGGCCCCGCTTCGAACAGCCGTTTGCCACATACCATTGGCCTTTCCGCAACTCTCAATAGCTGCACCAACGAGTTCTTTGAACCCGCTTCTTCGCTCGCTTGAAGCAACGATTACCCGTAGTACCGATAGTAAAATGCGATACCTTCGATACCCAGGGGTATGATTTAAAGCGTTTTGGCTTGGCTAATACCATATACCGTTGGTGCGCTCACTGCGTTACCGTTACACGCCAGCCCGCGCACTGGTACTGCTTCAAAGACGACAGTGTCATACGTCGTGCTAGGCCCTGGTTGATAGCGGTTCTCCCGGCGGCATCGCAAGGCCGGTTTCGTTACCGTCAACGCCAAAAGCCCGCTCGGAGATCGTGGTTCACCGAGTATCATCAAGAGATCACCGTCGTTTCACCATCATTGCCATATGAGTTTACATCAGGATGCGTCACCGCCGTCTTTCACATAACGGTCACCTTGCGCCTCTCTGTATCGGATGCCGGCCTCTACCTGTTTGTGATGGGTACCTCAATATGCTGCTTGAGGATTTTTCAATGACGGCCTTGGTGCTGCAATATTCTTATCTAAGAGGCCAATAAACCCAGCTTTCCTTACCTGCCGTGGCGCACTGAACCTGCCATCGGTACGCAACACGCGCTTCATGTCTCTGCTCGCCATGGGCCTCCTGCACCGATGGGGTTAGCGACTCCAATGAATCAAACTACCCTTTCTTATGGACATATGTGTATTTAGGACGACGAGTTAACAGGTGCAATTCTGCAGATATCCAATTGTTTTAACGTTTGGATTACTGCTTACAGGTCATCTTTATCCTTACCAGACTTACGCGCTATGATCACTCTTGGATAGATGCTTGTACCTTGATTTTCATGTTTTAATTAGCTTACTGCTTCTTTAGCATTTTCTTTTGTAATGCAACTTTTTAATAGTAATGGTTTGTGCAACTGTCTTGGCACCAGAGCTGGGTTCAACTTTGCCATAGTCAAGATGTCAAATCGCTACGTTACGTTTAACCATCTGCTTTTAAAACATCGATAATGGCATTCAATTTATATTCATCATCACCGATGATTTTGTAGATGTCACGTGCAGGACTAATTTCCGCTGGAAACCACGGAAGTCATAGCGCGTACCATCTCTTTTCGCTTGGTTTTCGCATTATCTACCTCCTGCATATCCACTTCGGACACAACGTCAAAGGAACAATCTTTATGCCATTTTATACACCTCCTACACCTGAACCCGTTGGGCATGGGGTTCATAGCATTACTTTCATCATCCTCATATTCCAAGCGAAAGTGTAAAATGTACACCAAATCGGAATATATCTCTATAATTATACCTTAAAACAGGCTTATTTTTCTAGGTAAAGTCGATATTTTTAATTATAACTATTAGGTACAATATACGATAAAACAAATAATATTTCTAGAGTCTTAATACAAAGCTAATATAAAACAATATACCCAGCGGCAAGCTATCGCGCATCATATATCACTTACTGGGTGTTTATTAATCATTATAGTAATTACTAAAAAGTACAGATTGTATCGTGTGGGTAACACAATATTTTGACCAGATGGTTTGCTTGGATTCATTGCATTTGGCAAATCTTCAACAGTTGTGTAGATACTGTGTCCAGCCGCTACAACAGCAGCAAATTTACATGACCTGGTTTCATAGTCGATGTGTGATCCCTTTCATGAAGAAGACCACCTACTAAGCTAACAGCTGCATGCACTGCTTTCTGCCCCATTGTCCAGAGCTGCCCTTTTACCTTTGTTTGAGGCATCTGAGGAACGAGATGCACCATTAATGAGTCTTAATTTCATTAATGCTCAAAGTCTAATCGTCCACTTACGTGACCAAACATACCATTTTTCTAGATTTGGTAATCGTGCACCTAGCTAGCTTCCTTGATTAACTGGTGTGCCACGACATCATTGATAAGAAAGATTTTCAGTAGTGTTTTTAATCTAAATGTATTGCCCTTCTTTACTTCTTCTAGACTAATTGGGTAATTAATTCTAATTTCAATCTGTAGTATCCTTAGGAATATAAAGCATGACCATTATGCAGGTGAAGGCTTGTACGTACGCCTGTAGACATTTCATCACTAAAAGTTGAGATTTCGGTGATTAACTGCCTGATGGCATTTCTGTTTTTACGAAACGCACTATCGGTCTTGACTGTTCCTTTGCACTTTCTCCACTGAGACAACAGTCGGCGTGCAGCGGCCTAAACTGGCCACAGCCTACAGCAGAGTCTCAAAAGAGCTTTAGAAGGTTTCATATATACCCCCAAAACAAATAAAAACATGCTCTACTATCCATTATAGGCTTCAGTATATCATAGCATGAATACTATTGAACTAGTGGCTGGTTATATTCTGTGTAATTTGTATCCAAATAGCACAATAGATTGTACACACAGAAAACGTTGAAGCCAGTACGATTTACAACACGTACATTAACTGCATCCTTACATTGGTTGAACATACGCATCCACCATTGGGTTCATTACCCCCATTTTCATTCGACTTCCGCTGCGCCATAGCCATGTCTAAAAGGTACAGTTTTGCCTGAAATCAAACTTATTCTTATCATGGAATTAAAACTTTACCCACTATCGTCAGTGAATTTGATAATCATTGAGATCATTTATGAGATCAAGCATCGCGACTGCGTCATCTATTGTCCTTATCCTGGTTGGTAGCAAATACAATATTACCAGGATTGCATATCAATTAGTGTTACTTTCACCTTTGCAGCATACCATCCGAGAGTGCTTGCTTACAAAAGTCGTGAATCATCGACTCATGGATTCACTTGTTTTCCTGTTTCTAAATTAAAATACCAGCTCTGCATTATCTTTATTGGTGGTACACTAACCAGGCATTAACCAGTATCCATTTCACCAGCATCCTGTACCGGGTTGAATATTATGCTCACCCTTTACGATTCATCGTCCTAATTTACCTTCGATTTTTAACAAATTAGTGCCGCATAAGACGTCGCAGGCGCTGACATCGGCTCTTACTGTCGATATTGCAGTAGCCTACTACGGTCCGATAACGCTCTGCGTTTTACACCATCGCCGAGCGGATTCCAAGCATCGCATAGCCAGAGTCACGCTTGACTGCTTAAGCCTCCTATTCAGCAACGACGTGCTTGAAAATCCGCCTAGATTGGGCTTTACTAATGTGACGACGATATTCAGCTAATCCATTCTTAAATTCATCAATATCATCTGTAGAGAATTCCAAAAATTGGATTGCTCCACCCATCAGCCTATGCAGTTTGCCTTTAGCACTTTTACCCAACAAAGGCACGATGTTTCGCTAAACTGCTATGTGGGGTGTGATATACATTATCGACTCAGTACTCAGTGGTCAGCATCTGGCAAATCATTGTAGCCACACAGAAACTGCTGTATAAAGATCACTTGGATAAGGAAACAGAGTTTATTTTAACATCGACCATTGAGACCATGCCATTTCTGACGTGCTACAAAATATCTTTATCATGCTACACCGCAGGTATCAACCCACTAGAAATCACGGACCATCAGTATTGACATAGCTCTAATGTCTCTTTTAGTTATATGCATAATATGTACCGTCAACAGATATGTGGATCGATATCTAAATACTGTGGTTCAAGCAAAACTTTACCGTCTAGTACCGACTTCACCCCATTTTTCCTTTTTGTTTTACGGTTGCTGATGTCCTAACCCAATCAAAAGTTATCATTGTCAATTACAGCTTGAATCGTTTTGAGAGACTGCTGGAGGCTGATGTTGATTAGAGAATAGGTACAACGCGCAAGTCCCCTCACGACCAACACAACAGATACGGATGCTCACCACTTGATTTAGCTGTGGATTTTTCCATAGTTGACTGAAGTGAGATGTTACACGTTGCATGTTGCTCCCAGATCACGTGGCCTGCCAGTAGATGTTGGTGTCTTGATTCATCACTGTTGTACTAGTAGTAGATGTTGTAGTAGATGCTGCGAAAGCGCCGACGACATAGCCGCCAACACACAAGCGACTATAAGTTTCTTATTAAGATTCACGACCCTCCTTTCCTTTTTACAAATTAAACTTGGGTACCAAAACAATCATATCTATCGCAAACATATATTAAAAATATATAAAGGTTATTAACATAAATTATACTATATAGCTTAGAGACAAACGAAGTATGAAAATTCTTCATACTATTTGATATATTAAAAGCATGAAAACAACAACCATAATCGCACGGTTGCTAGGTCACTGTACGCTACGCAGTCTATAAAGATCATATTATAAAACAACAGCATATTTCCCAACGTATGCGGCGGCGTTGCGAAAGTGACGGTATTATAACGGTCAATGGCAAACCAGCTCTTAGAACACCCTAATCACATGGTAGGACCATCTCGTTATGAAGTGACACCCTGAGCAAGAGTTTAGTTTAAATCCTATGGACCTGAATATCGTATGCGAGATGAACATTCTAGTTGATCAATAAAAGCGGGTAATCTCAGGCATCCTACCTCAACGGTACGAGATGTACCTTAGCAAATGGTGTTCTACATTACTACAAAAAGACAAATCAGCATTATGATTTTCATCAGTTCATCGATTGGATACAGGATACCTCTGGCATTGTATCATCGCAAAAACATCGTAGACGCCGTTTGATAAAAGCGAACTCAGCTTTTTCATAAAAACTACGATGCTATTGTGAAGGTCAATTACCTGTAATTCTATAGCTGTCAGTGGCCTATCGGACGCAAAACCAGGCGTTATCGAGCGTTGTTGTACGAGCGAGGTAAACCTGCTATACAGATATAACTGTCATTGAGTAATACCATTGTAAAATGTAGATTGAGCAATGGCTATCCCATATTCAATGTTTTGTTACATACAAGGCGAACCCATCAAATTCGTGTCCATCTGCTCAACTGGGATATCCCTTGGCGGGATGAGTTTTATAGTGGTGGTCATTTTAAATTATGTTGGACGCCAGCAAAGCACTCACACGCGTTAGCGTTTTGCCACGTGCCAGATGAATGGTTGAGCTTCAGGCCTGATCATAGCACGGATGTGGAGCATTACTGACCTACTAAGGTAATCAATATTTACTAAATAAACACTATTACATAAGGGATCTACATGGGCCATAAAATTTGACGAATTTCTAGCATGGTCTCTAGAAATATTGGCCCTTTAGGTGTTTCTTCGATATACTTAACGGATGATATATGATTGTCATAACCTAGTTTTTATCTAGCTCATATGTACTAAAATACTAGCAGTCACAGTATTAATAACATGATATGACAGGCCTGCCAGGAGGACAACATGCCATTGTGACTACAGAAATATTTCAAAAGCCTATGAGCAGCAGCTATGCTGTTGGCGCTTTCAATGTAAACAACAGGAAATCGTACAAGGTATCGTAGATGCATGCCAAGAGGAACAATCCCCTCTTATCTTGCAAGTATCTGCGGGTGCTCGTAAATATGCTAAACATATTTACCTTGTAAAACGTAGAAGCAGCTCTTGAGCAACCAGTCACCTATCGCTCTTCACGCTGATCGCGCGATTCCTTCGAAAATCTGTAAAAGACTGTCGATAGGTGGTTTCATCCAGTTTATGATCGACGCATCTCACCATGACTTTTCGATGCGCTTAATAAAATGACTAAACAAGTTGTGAGATATGCTCACGCTCATGGCGTTGTAGTAGAAGCAGAACATGGCCCGTTTGGCTGGCGTTGAAGATGATGTAAACGTATCCGATGCGAGATGCTCGCTTCTGAATCCTGAACAAGCTGCTGAATTCGTACATCTTACAGGCGTAACTCCTATGAGTGCTATTGGTACTATGCCAGCAACCCCACAAATTCAAAAGGCGACCACCTCGACTAGATCGTTTGAAAAGTTGGCGGTGTTGCCTAACTTCCCTATCGTGTTACGTGGCGCATCCTCCGTATTGCCTGGGTTCGGCGCCAAATCAACGATGGTGGCAGCATTCGCTGGAGAGCATAGCCTGAAGATGCTTCATCAAAAGCAGCTCAAATAGCAGTTTGCAAAAATCAACAGCAGTACAGACCTTCGTCTTGCTACTGACTGCATCCGTAGCGTGAATACGCGACTCCGAAAATCCATCAGGTGACCCTCAGCAAATACCAGGACCTGCTCGTGATGCTATTAAGGCATGGGTAGCTCACAAATGAAAAATGTTTTGGGTTCTTCCAACAAACTATAATCAATGGCTAGTGGATTTTTAAAAAGGACCTAATTTTAACCATTGCCGGTTTCGTAGTGAAAATCCATTGGTATTAACTGGATTCTTCTATGCATTTTGGGTGGTGAGGCATCGGTATCTACCAGATGGCCTTTCCTATCTATTGTTACTATTACAAATTTCGAGGCGCGGGTGTGCCGATTGCCATCTCTATTTTGACGGCAGAACGATTGGCCGCACGACTTTGGTGGTGCTAAGAGTAAATTCACTGCTACGCTGTTTAACCGTTACCGAAATACATCGCTTGATGCGCCATGCTCTGGTTGCAGATTTCGTGCTAATCTCGGTAATGCTCTCAGTGCTGAAGCCAAAGCCGTGCCTACTACTCTATCATCGCGCTCGCTCAGCAGTATTCTTTGTAACGTGGATTTCCTGCTTCCGCGGATATGTCCAAGGCTATATGATGATGACGCCAGCGGCGAGTCAGCCAAATCGTCGGGCAACTGTTACGTGTTATCGTCATGCTCGGTGCCGCAGCGATGCTTGTGCACTTACGGTCTACCGGCTGCTGCAGGTGGTGCTGGCAGGTGCTGGTGTCGGTGCGCTTTGGTGCCTTTCCTGGTACTCTTGTACTACTATATAAAGTTGCCTAAAAGGCTAGTAGTACTGGTGAAAGCTACGATGGTCCTCGTGAGATCAGCTAAAGAAATTTTGTCAGACTCTCAACATTGTCTGTTCAGATTTCCTATGCAGAGTATCATGTGCCGCTGACGGCTAACCTCGGTTGCTCATCGTACCCGTCGACTCTTAGATACTGGTTTCCCGATGAATGAGTAACAAGACTGTTCGGTTATCTTACGGGTAGTAGGCGGTACCGCTCATCAACAGCTACCATCATTACAGCGGCCTAGCAACAAGTATTGTACCAGCTATCTCGCTGCCTGCCATGCGCAGTCGTCAAGGTGTTGTGAACGTACCTCTGGTGTAAGTTGACATTTTATGGCTGCTGTACCATTACAGTGCTATTGCTATGTCTTGCTGCTCAACAGTTGCTTTGATTTACAATGCACCTAAGGCGAAAGTTAGCTACACAAATCACGCGTTCTCTATCTTCTTCCTCGGTGTACGCAAGTAACATAGAGTATCTTCACAGGCCTCAACAAACCGCGTATTCCTGTAATTAATATGGGTATTGCGTTAGTAATCAAAGTCATCATGAACTGGACATTAACGGCCATCCCGCGGCCAGGCTATCGGCGGGTGCCGCTTGGGCAACCGTTGCTGATAACTGGCTTTGCAGCGTTACTCAACATGTTTACATCATACTGAGCTCGCTTGATGACTTTCCCTTCTATGGGAAAAATGTGGTCAGTGCTGGTGTCATGGGTATACTCATCTTGCCAGTTACCACTACTCTAACAGATATCTTACCAATGTGGTTAACTTCATACTCACGCGGTATCGAAGACATTGCTCTACGTTATGTCATGGTTCTAAAAGGACTTAATAAAAACGACGGTGCTAGTATGCCGCTCGTGAGTAGTTCTGTAGATATTATATATAGGCTCAGAGGGCACCTCGACTGTGTCAATTTTGGGGTGCAGTCATAACGTCCTCTTTTTATACTACCTATATAGATACTATTTATTGAAAATCTTTTGTATCACCAAAAAAACATCAGGTGGTACACCTAAACCTAGTTTTATCTTATTATAGTTTGTTTTATTTCTCTTATTATCCACATATTGTATCATATCTCTAATTTTTATAATTACTTACATGAATATCGTGTGGTTTCTTTTACCATATATATATAACGATAATTTTTCGTCATATACCGTCATAGTAAACAATGTGTATTTATCTCCTTCAACCTCTAAATACACACCTGGTGTAGCATCATTCAAACAGTAGCCGATTGAATTTGGTTTCCTTTACTTAACGATTCAGTATAAACAAAATCATTTAAATAGTTAAATAAAACATTTTGCTTTTTAACATTATCTATTGATGACAAAGGAGTAACAATGATCTCTTCTTTTATATTTCCAGAAGAATAATTTACCCTATAGCCCCCATTCTTAAGAGTCTCACGACCAATATGCTTACTATTTTTAAATACTTGGAAAGTAAAGTTTTCTACACGTACTGGAGTCGTATTTTCTAAAATAGCTGATGCGGGTTTGATAGAAGGCAAAATCGTATTAACTAATGGTGCCATAGTTGATTTCATGATTTCTTGTTCATTATCTTTTAAAACATCATGATTTAAACGATCACTCATCTGATATCCTATGTGATAACTTCTGGTAGGTGATGTAGGGAGTGTAAAATTTAATGTACCTATTATATTATCTGAATCATATTTGATTACATCCCAAGTTGCCTTCTCCATACCTTTATATGCAAAAGGGCCACTACCTAACATCTTAGAACCATCCAGACGTATAGCCCCTTTGCTCTCTTCAAATTCTCTACGCAATATATCACTATTTAGCTTACCGTATTCAATATTGGTATTCTCCCAAAGATTCCCCTTTGGTTGAGGGCGAACTTCATAACCCTAATTGAGCAATTCGAGAAAAAATACGTCCCATTCTAACGATATCTTTTGTATTATCTAACCTTGCAATTCCTATACCACTTTCATAAGGAGCTGTAAATTTTATATCTGCCCCATTATCACGCAAAATTACAACTGTCCGTGAATACATAACCGCGTTATTTAATTCTTTAGTAGCATAAATATCAGCCTCTAACTTTGATTTATCATAATTAGGGATCATTTTGCTCGAATAGCAGGTATTTCTTTTTCTATACTCTGTTCCATCAAGCGCGTTACTTTAGGATCTATCCGATAATGTTGATATGCATCTTCTGGTGCAGAAGGAACAGCACCTGGAATATTAATATCAATCCCATACGACTGCCCCACCTAATGTAATACCTAATAAACCTAATGCTATTACACGTTTCCAGTTCATACATTCTCTCCTCAATTTATACTATACAATCTAAAACACATTATACCTAAATATTAATTTTTTTATCAATTTTTATTTAAAAATTTTTATTATAAATATATTATTTGATACAGCTAATCATAGAGTGTAGAAGAGTTGTTAAACTTCTTACAGAATATAAACTCTTTATACTTGTATCAATATTGCAGGTACAAAGTTTTATATAGATGAGGTAATACATTAACCATACACAGTATCATAAAAATAAGGAGAAGGAATTTAACCTTCTCCTTATTTTATGTAGTTATTCCTATCATAGTTAGGATTTCCATAATAATTGGTATAGCTACCACAAATAATATAGTACTAATCATGACAAGTCCTGTAGCAAATGGCAAAGTCAGATTTCGATTCATTGGCTACGATTGGTAATACTGCAATAACGGGACCCGCCGATTGTACAACAAAGGTAATGATTGCTATTGGTTCTAGGACGATACCGGCTCCATATTGCAAACCCATAATAACACAGAACATGATAATCGGTGAAATTACAAAACGACCGATAATACCACCAATGGAATCTTTATTAAGACTCATACTTTTTAGTCCCGCATCATGAAGTACGATACCAATATAAATCAAGGATAATGGGGTTACCATATCACCTAAGTAATTCAATGTAGTATGTAAAAATTGGTGCTAAAGGAATCTCAAAAGAATAAAAATATCAATGCTACAAAGAACCCTAATAATGGTGGAGGTAATAACTTCTTCAAATCAAATTTAAACTTCTTATGCTTTGTTTCTGTATCTACTGTGCTATTACTTATACCATCAGTTTTACTATTATCAAAAACCTAATTCGGCATTAGGCAGTGGATCTAATTCTATAAGGAATACCCTACCATCCATACTGAAATAGTGTTACCGATATAATATAACAAGAAATATGGTAGCGCATCTTGACCAAAGAGGGCGATTTGCACTGGCAATCCAATAAATAAGCAGTTATCATTAACCACCATATTTATGAAAATACCACGCCTACCTCGAGGTACTTTTCAGCGCTTTCATCATGATAAAAGCAACGATATACGCAATTACATAGGTTAATGTAACGGCTAGCATCCCATATCGAAGGTCCCATAAATCCGATGTAGTAGATGATGCAATACAGATACAAATACACCGGCTGGTAACGCAACAGACATGATAAATCTGAGATAGATTACCACTAAATATGGGATGAAAACATCCCTCGCCCTCTAATATATATCCTAGCGAGATCGACAATACAATAGGTATGATGCTCTGTAAGGATGTAAGAAAACCATAGTAAACCTCCCGTACAGTTTATTTGTTATCTATCATATCATGTTTTTAATAAAACATATATGAATATAATTTTCCCTTCAGAGCCAATAAGAATTTTTAGAAGATGTATCATGTTAACATATTTTTAAGTATGTATAGTTTTATAATTAATTACAATAGTAGTATTATTTATTCACGAATATTTGATATACTAAAAATTATACTAGTTGTACAAATTTTTACACATATGAGGTGATATTATGACAAAACCATTCATTGGTGTATCTGGCAATATCTTACGAGATAACGGCGGTGCCTACGTAGATTTATTACGTTCTTATGTAAACCATGATTATCCACGCTCTATCGAAGAGGCTGGTGGCATTCCAGTTATCATTCCATTTACAAAAAATCTCGACGTAGCCCGTGAAACAGTGGCAAAACTTGACGCCTTATTATTATCTGGCGGCCATGATGTATCTCCACTGAATTACGGTGAGGAACCATTGCAAGGTCTAGGCGATGTATTCCCTGAACGAGATCAATTCGATTTTTGCATTATTAAAAGCAGCGGGAAGAAAAACAAATTCCTATCTTTTGTATTTGTCGAGGCATTCAAATTTTAAATGTATATCGTGGTGGTTCTCTATACCAAGATTTAAAGTATGACGAAAAACTGTACGATAAAACATTCACAAAACCAAACACCTTCTCTTGGCACTCATACAGTAGATATTGAATTTGAATCAAAACTAGCCAGTGCAATTGGTCGCTCCACATGGATTACAAATTCTCACCATCATCAAACAGTAAAACATGTTGGTAAAGGTTTACAAGTAGTAGCAAGAGCTAAGGATGGTACTGTAGAAGGTTTAGAAGACTCTTCCTATCCTTGGTTAGTAGCTTGTCAATTCCATCCAGAAATGATGTCTGAAACAGATGAGAATGCAAAACGTTTATTTGCTGCCTTTGTAACAGCAGCTCGAGAAAATATAACTAAATAGTAGGAAGGTTTTAGTATGAAAGAAACAGGAAAATTTGGCTTCTGGAGTATTGTACTCCTAGGCATCAATGGTATTGTAGGGACAGGTATTTTCCTACTACCAAACAAAGCATATTCTATCATTGGTTCCGCTAGTTTAGGCGTCCTATTATTTGATGCCGTAATTGCAGGATGTATCGCCCTTTGCTTTGCTGAAGCGGCAAGCTTATTTACACGTAATGGCGGACCTTACCTATATGCAAAACATGCATTAGGTGACTTTTGGGCCTTTGAAGTAGGCGTTTTAAAATGGATTGTAACCGTTATTGCTTGGGCGGCCATGGCCGTTGGCTTTGCTACCGCATTAGGTGCTGCAGTGCCGGCGTTAAGTGGTGATTTTGCAAAAGATGTTATTTCATTTATCTTGATTGTAGGTCTTACCATTGTAAATATCTTTGGTGTTAACGTATCAAAATTCGTTAACAACTTAATCACTATTTCTAAGTTAGTTCCTCTTGCCCTATTCATTGCAATTGGCATTTTCTTTATAAATGGAGCTAACTTTACGCCAGTCTTCCCGCAAGATACTTATGTAGATGGTTCATTTGCACAAGCCGCAGTTCTTCTATTCTTTGCCTATACAGGATTTGAAGTTATTGCCATTGCTGCAGAAGATATGAAAAATCCTAAAAAGAATTTACCACGTGCTATTATCATGTGTATGCTTCTCGTGTCCGTTCTATATATGGCAATACTCGCCGTATCTATCGGTGTACTCGGCTCTGACTTGGCTAATACAAAAGCACCAGTCCAAGATGCTTTTAACGTAATTGTAGGTCCTATCGGTATGTACGTTGTATTAGTAGGAACACTAATTTCTATGGGTGGTATCAACTTTGCGGAGGCTTACTATGCACCTCGTGTGGCTACCTCTATGGCTGAAGACGGTATGTTACCAAGTGCTCTAGCTAAACGTAATCGTTACAATGCACCATATGTTGCAGCTATCGTTACAGCCATTGCCAGTGTATTACTTGCATGGTCTGGTTCCTTTACTACACTAGCAGCCATCAGTGCAGTATCTCGTTTTACACAATACCTACCAACATGTTTAGCAGTTATTATCTTCCGTCGTAAATGGGCAGACAAAGCTCGATCTTATACAATCCCTGGTGGCTATTTAATCCCAGTTATTGCAATCGGCACATCCCTATGGATGCTCGCCCAAGCTCAAACTAACCAATTACTATGGGGTCTAGGCGGCTGTATTGTAATCTTGCCATTCTACTACTCCTATTGGAAAAAGAAAAAAAGCTGGTCTCATTAAAGACCATGATGAAATGTAAATACTACCAGTTAAAAATAATTATTTCTAATTAAATTTAAAACTACCAGCTAGTCATGTTGTTTTGTAAACCGATCTTCAATAACAGGAGGTCGATCTACTACAACGTGAAATTAACTGGTAGTTTTTTACATTTCTAGACTAAATATAATACTTTTAACTGGTAGTATCTCATTAACCATATGTAGTTAGGCTAAACATAATTCTTTTAACTGGTGATATCTCATTAACCATATGTAGTTAGACTAAAACATAATTCTTTTTTAACTGGTAGTATCTCACTAACCATATATATTTAGACTAAGTATAGTACATTTTACTGATAGAGTTATTTATAATAAATCTTCTTCAGTAGTTGTTGTCTTAGTTAGTTCTTCTTCGATATAGCCAACTTCATCAGTAGCTTCATCTTCGTCGCGTGTGTCGATATAGATACTAATAAGTGCTAGTGCGCCTTCTTCATTGAGGGTTGCAATGGCACTCATAGGACCATAGGTTAAAATAAGGCCATCTTCTTCATCACGAATGATATGAGGCACCGCATCAAAGTGTTGGTTCATTAATTGATCAAAGTAATCTTCTACATCAAGGCCGCTTTCAAGGGTGATGGATTCAGCATCGCCTTTTTGGAATACAACACGTGTGTCTTCATCGATGTACTGATAAAAATCATCCACATCAACATTCCCGGTTTCAAGCCACATGCTGAGGGCTGTTATCCAATCTTTCACAGTAGTTGGTGCAGAAATAAAAGCATACTCGCTTTCATCATCGCCAAAACGAAGATCATCATACTCAATACTATAGTTTTCCTGACTAGATACGATGCGGTCTACGAGCCCCTCATCATTTACATCAACAAAAATCATGTACACATAATTATCGCTGCTTTCATAAGAAACAATCAAACCATGACGGCCCTCATGGAATAGCGCATCCTCCTCGTACACATCGGTAATATGCATCACCTTGCACGTAACAGGCACATTATCAGCCTTAATAGACTCAGTCATAGAGGATAAAAACTCAATACTTTCATTACGATTGCGGCCAATAATACCACGACCCTGTGGACATGTATTCGCAATCCTCAGCCAAAATGTTTTCAATACCATGAATATCTGCGGATTCAAGAATAGATTTTATCAATAAAAAGAGCTTGTATTTCAGTCATACTACTTCTCCAAATCTTTTTAACTATATCTTCAATATTAGCAGATCGACATTGCCCTTAATTTCTCAGAATAGTAACTAACTTAACATCAGTTAACATATTAGAAGTTGTTCTTTAGTATAAGACATATTTCTATTATAACTCAATATACTAGTTAAGGCTGTTGTTCCGTCCTGAATATAAAATATCATTCTCCCTTCTTTATTAGCTTTCTCTTGTTCCACTAAAATGCCTGGTATACCATCATTTCCATACAATGCGTTTTAGAAATGGACATAGCCTTCAGGCGATTGAACTGCATTCATAATCACCTCATCTATAAAAGCTAGCTAGCGTAATAGAATCAGTTCCCCTTCCTAGCTATGAAATCTATAAAAGATAGTTTGTGTTATACCAGAAGGACTTTTTATAAAATAAACCACTTTTAAAATCTGCTAAAGTGGCACTTCTTTTGCATCATTAAGAATACGATAGAATAAAATTTTCACCGTCTATTTTTGTTGTGAGAATATACATTGCTATCTGTTAAAGGTTTAATAGATGGTAACACATAATTAACCAGTATTGGACTAATTACCTGCCCCATATCCCTTAGCTTCAGTTATACCTACATGATATCGAATAGTCGAATCATTATCAAAAAGCAAAGTTTAAATTAGAGTAAAATTGAGCTTTATTATTTTTCTTAATTTTTGCCATACAAAGAATCCCAATAGCTATCTATTAAACCAGCATATGAAAAACTCGCTCCATGAATATCTTCTGGCTTATAAGAGAGAGTTAAACTCTTTTATATTAATAGGTCGTTTATAATCTTTTACATAAATCATCTTCCGTAATCGAATCAAATGACTTACCCATATAATCAGAACTTTGCCAATTTTGTTTGTTCTCAACAATTAAATTTATCATTATATCATTAGAAAATATCATGGCTGTAAATTTATCAGTTATATTATTTTTCCTGTACTATAATAACTCATATAAGGTACAAGAAAACAATTCCTTTTTCCACTATGGTCAATAATCTCTGTTTGCCCTCATACATATTAGAGGACCTACATAGCTGTCTCGAATGACTGTTTCAGCCTCTTTTCATTTGAGCCATTATCTATGTACAGTTGCTTAGTTTTATCATACTCTTTGCTTTTTGAAAATCTCTTAATGCTCCTTCTTGTATGTTTTTAATTGAAGAATCACTATGTATATAACTTTCATAAGCATTTATAGGAATTCTATGAGCAGCTTTTCAGAATATTAATCAACAGCCCCTACTAAACCAGTAAATTAAGCTAATATATACTGAAAAGTACTATTGTTTTACGAATCATATATCTCTCCAATTTTAAAAGTCCCAACTATAGTACGTTAATTGTAACATAGTCCAATTTTTTATGAAAATTTTCTCTGTCTGTCATATAATAGAATAGTTAATAATTACATTTGGAGGGTCCCATGAAATATACAACCATCGTCTTTGATTGCGACGGCACATTGCTCGATACAGCTACAGATTTAGCGAATGCTGTAAATCATGTACTACGTACACATAACTTCCCTGAAAAGTCTCTAGCAGAGGTAAAGGCAGCACTTGGTAATGCAGTAACGTACTTGATGCGTCAATGCTTGCCTAGTACAGTAGCAGATTATGAATTAGAACCATATATTGAGGAGTTCAAAATCTACTATGGAGAACATCTAAAAGATACTACAGCACCGTATCCTGGCATCTTAGATATGCTAGATGCATTGCGTGAAAAAGGCTATAAATTAGCCATTGTATCTAATAAAATTCAAGAAGGCGTTACACCTTTAAATAAAGAATATTTTGGCGATCGCTTACCTGTTGCTATTGGTGAAAGACCTGGCTTACAACGTAAACCAGCACCAGACATGGTACTCCAAGCATTAAAAGAGTTAAACTCTACTCCTGAAGAATCTATTTATGTAGGTGACTCTGAAGTTGACGTTGCTACTGCAGAAAACTCCGGCCTACTATGTATCGGTGTTACCTGGGGCTTTAGAGAAGAATCTCTCCACCAAGAACTAGGCGTAACACATATTGCCCGTAAAGCAGAAGATATTTTTAAGCATTGTGGAAAACTTAAATAAATAATGTACAAAGTTATAATCATTAATCTATAACAAATTCATATAAAATAAACGATTTACATCTTAAAAACCGCACAAAAATGGGAATTAAAATATTAGATTTCTCATTTTTCGCGGTTTTCTTTATTTTCTCTAATTTATTTCAGCTTTTACATTATACTTTTTTTACGCATAGATACTATGCCCAATCTATTGCCTTAAAAATGTGATATATATTACATTTATGAGGCAGTACTTTCCCATGGGCACGCCGTCAATTCAATAGTTAGTGTATTGAACTTAAGGCCTATAAATGGGTCCATTCTTAGCTAACTTTATAGAGATTGGCAGTAAGATTTCCATCAATTGAATCATTAGTATGATATAATATTAAATTATTAAGTTATGTATTTGAAAGGAAGAAAATATAATGCAACAATCATGGAAAATTGCATTTGCCTACATAGGTGTTATTGTAGGTGCAGGACTCTCGAGTGGACAAGATCTTCTACAATATTTTATAAGTTTTGGCCAAATAGGTCTTATTGGTGTTCTATTACTAGGTCTATTAAATGCCGCATTTGGTAAAATCATGCTTTCTTTGGGGAGCTACTATCGTGCAGACAATCATGAAGAAGTTTTTACACAGATTTCCCATCCTATTATTACAAGAATACTTGATTTTGTACTAATCGCTGGTAGTTTTATTATGGGCTTCGTTATGATAGCCGGTGCAGGATCAAACTTAGAACAACAATTTGGACTTCCTTTTTTGGGTTGGCGGATTAATTTGCTCACTTTTAATCATAACTGTATCATTTATGGACTTTGATAAAATTACCAGTGTTCTAGGTGTTTTTACACCTATTATGATTGTAATGATATTCATCATTACAGGTTACTCTTTTATTGGTAAAAGTCATGATTGGGCTGCGTTAGATACTATAGCCCACACAATCAAACCAGCCACAAGCAATGTATGGTTTTCTGTCATTAATTATTATTCTCTATGTGCTATGACAGCTGTTTCTATGGCCTTTATTTTTAGGTGGTTCTGTTGTTCGTATTGGTATTGCTGAAAAAGGTGGCACTCGTGGCGGCCTATTAGTCGGATTAGTTGTTTTTATAGCTGCTATCTCTATTTATGCAAATCTAGATACAGTAAAAGATGCAGATTTGCCGATTCTTGCTATTGCCAATCAAATTCATCCTTGGCTAGCATATATATATGCAATCACAGTCTTTTCACTTATTTTTAATACAGCATTCTCTCTTTTTTATTCTATTGCTAGACGTTTTGCCAACGGCAGTACAAAAAGAATGAGAACTGTTATTATTTCTGTAGTAATCATAGGATATATATGTAGTTTCTTTGGTTTTAAAGATTTGATTAGTATCCTCTACCCAATTCTCGGTTATATGGGACTATTGCTCCTAATTATTCTTATTTATGGCTGGCTCCGTGATCGTAAAGATATCATTATGGAAAAACTCTTCCGAAGAAAGATGATCCATTTATCATTAAAAAAACATAGTCCTCACAAAAATCTTTCAGAAAAAGAACGCGAACTATTCCATACATTAGGTGATATTAGTCAAGCAGATACAAAATCTCTTAAAGAAGATATTCATAATGAAGCAAAAGAAATACTTTCAAATACGGAAACAGTTCAAGAGCTAAAAGACTATGTGGAAGAGCATCTCTCAATAGACGAAGAAGTTATACATCAAAATATCAATATCCTACAAGAACAACAGGAAGAATCAAAATCAACTGAATCTTCTAAAGATAGACCTATCAAAAAGTCCAATATAAATAACAATGAAGTAAAATGAATAACGAGGAAATAATGACAGGTGTGGAATTAGAAATTATACTAAAAGCTGGAAAAATACTACTTAGCAGTGGCGCCGAAATCAGTCGTACAGAGGATACTATGAACTACATAGCACGAGCTATGAATTTTAAAGATTTAGAAGCCTACGTATCCAATAGAGGTATTTTTGCAACTGCTAAGAAAGCTGATGGAACTGAAATTACTCGTATTTATAACGTTCCTGAAGTCGATATTAACCTCAGTAAAATTGAATCTGTTAATGCTCTCTCCCGACGTATCACACAAAAAAATATTACTATTGAGGAGATTGAAAGTGAACTTAATCAAATTGATACCATGTCAGACTATTCTTTTTTTTGGAGATTAGTAGCTTATACGTTAGGAGCTTCGGGCTTTAGCTATGCAATTGGTAGTTCTATAACAGACTCTATAATTGCAGGTATTATAGGCTTAATATTAGGCGTCTATATGTGTACCATCAAACGCATACTTAGCTCTGATGTATTGATTACCATTTTTAGGTAGTATTCTAATAGCCTTATTGGGTAATCTCTTTATCCACTTTGAATTAGGCTCCAACCTATCAGTTATATTACTAGGAGCCATGATTGACATTGTTCCCGGAGTTCCTTTCGTCAATGCTATTAGAGAGTATAGCCAGAATAACTATAATACAGGAATAACCCTTATGATGGGCGCGCTACTTACCTGTATTTCAATGGCTGTAGGGGTCGCAGTAGTACAATCACTACTCTTCAACACACAAATGATTCCTCTTTATACCTCTAATTTAGATACTAATTCCTTAACCTCTATGTTTTATGCGTAGTATAATGGCTGGTATTGGTACTACAGCATTTGCAATCTTATTCCGTGTAGCTAAACAACATTTTTATCGATTGTACAATATTAGGATTCATCTCATGGTTCTTGTTCTTAACATTATCTTCACTACAGTCTAATGTTATGCTCTCCATATTCATCAGTGGTTTTTATCATCGCCATAGCATCAAGAATATTGGCTGTTAAACGGAAATGCCCTGCTATAGTTTTTCCTAATGACTAGCTTATTCCCTTTACTACCAGGGCTCAGCTTTTATCGATCCATTTATTATATGCTAATGGGACAAGAAACTATTGCCATTAGCTTCATAAAAGAATCCTTTTTGATAGCTTTTACAATTGCTATATCTATCGTAATTGTAAAACATATAAAAACCACCACGAATCAAAAAAACACACTTATAAGTAATATAATCTTATAACAAATTCATATAAATTACTTGCTCGACAAAAGAGGTTCCTATAAGTCACTACTGTGACCATTAGGAACCTCTTTTTATTTATAACTATATTGTGCTAATTAGATATCACTTATTTATAACTGAACTGCGCATCCATAATCATTTGGCGCAACTGCTCAATGCGAATACCTTCAGGCAGCTTGTCTCTATAAAACTGCAAATTATAATAGTAACGAGTATCTTCATAATCAGTAACTAATACCATATCCGTCCTATTATGTAATGGCCAGCCATACATAAATTCGGCTAGCAAACTACGCACACCATCATTATTGACCTCTATTACATCATGCTTAACAGGCAATACCATCTTAACTGTAGGTTCAGGAACCGTCCTATCTTTAACAATCTCATTAACCTCAGCATCTAACGTGGAACTCGTACTATCGATAGATCTAGCCTTTACATGCATAAATACCCCATCAGAGGTTCTAAACGCCCTACCATCAATGTCCTTTGTTTCACCCTGCGTTTCAATAGCATCCTTTAACACTAGGAATTGATACGGTCCATAAAACTTGATATCTGTAATAGCATCTAATGCCGCATCATATTGACCATTATGTACATTCGTAACATGCATAAAAGGCTTTATATCGCTAGCTTGTGAAAGCATCGGTATGGCTAAACACAATCCTAAACTAAATAGTGTAATAAAACGTTTCATATACACATCCCCCATTGAACACTAATATTAACTGTATTGTAACATAATAAAAAGATTTTCATGAAAATAATTACAAAACGAAAGAGGTTCCTATTGGTCACCTAGGTGACTATTAGGAACCTCTCATCTATTTACTTTTATAATTAACGGCACTATATTGAAATTGAGGCCTCTAAATGGGTCCAGCCTTTGCTAATCTTCTAGAGATTGGCGGTGATCAATATGAGTACATTTAAAGTGTTATCGTTAATGATCTCCTTTGGGATACTTGTAGCGACCATTATCATGGCAGCAAAGTGATTGACCTCTAGCTGAAAGCTAGCTTTCTAATCGTGGCATGAAAAAAGGCCCGACATAGAAGTCAGACCGTTTCTTCAATTTTAAATTACTAGAAGCGAGAGCTGGCGACCAAACCATTTATGCCTCACTTTGATATAATTATATCATATCTAAACAGGGAAAGGAATCATATGGTTCCTTTCCCTATTTTCAATTATAAATGTTCATGGTGCATACGATAGTGACTTATATCACCGACAAGATATCCTCTCAATTGCTATATTAGTAATATATTCTTACTGGGCTGACGGATAAGTAGAATTGACTACATGCACAGTAGCACACATCGTGTGATAGCCGACCGTCTGGGCAAAATTTTGTTCAGACGGTCTTTTTTTGTTCTCTCATAGCAAATATGCTAGACAAATCTTTAATCATCTCACCTATATGAAAGGAGTTTTCTTATGAGAAATCGTTGGCTTATCGCACTAGCAGCTATTGGTCTGCATATATCCATCGGTAGTGTGTACGAGTGGAGCGTGCTTACACGACCTATCATGGCTGATATGGGCTTCACCATGTCACAAACAACATGGACCTTCTCCTTAGCTATTCTCATGCTTGGATTATCTGCAGGCTTTTTAGGATCTTTTGCAGAAAAAATAGGTCCCAAGAAAAGCGGACTTCTTTCCATGGTGTTCTGGGTGGCAGGCCTATTTGGTACGGCCTATGCTCTTAGCATTCATAATCTTACCTTACTCTATCTCTTCTATGGTATTATCGGCGGTATTGGGCTAGGTATTGGTTATATAACACCAGTATCTACACTCGTAAAATACTTTCCTAATCGCCCAGGATTTGCTACGGGATTAGCTATTATGGGATTTGGATTTGCTTCACTCATTGCAGGACCGCTTATGCAATTCCTTGTAGCTCAAGTAGGCTTAGTGAATAACTTCATTATTCTCGGCATAATTTATCTCCTAGTTATGAGCACCTCTTCGCTTTATTTGAAAGCACCGCAACAAAAACAACCTACTCGAACTACGAAAGATAAATCCACTATGTATGTTCATAACCATGGTATGCTAGCCAATGATGCTATGAAAACTTGGCAATTCGGTGCCCTTTGGTGGATTTTCTTTGTTAATATTACCTGTGGTATAGGTCTCCTATCCTTAGCGTCCCCTATGGCACAAGAAACCATTGGTATGACACCTGCAGCAGCTGCATCACTAGTTGGTATCATCGGTATATTCAATGGTGGAGGTCGCATTGTATGGTCTACCATCTCCGATTACTTTGGCCGAGCGCAAACTTACATACTGTTTTTTATTATACAAATCATCGCATTCTATTTACTCTCCCAAACCAATAGTGCCCTCACATTCCAAATTTTAATCCTTCTTATTATCACCTGCTATGGCGGTGGCTTCTCCTGTATGCCAGCATATCTTGCAGATCTATATGGTATACGCCAACTCTCCACTATTCACGGCCGTATTCTAACGGCTTGGGGATTAGCAGGCATCGTTGGTCCTATGCTCGTATCATACTTTCACGAAGCAGGATATGGATATACTACTGCCTTAATATGCTTTGCTCTTCTATTCGTATTAAATACAATGATTGCTATAATCTTAAAAATTTATGGCAAACAAGGGCTGCATAACTGATACTTAATTCTAGTACAATAAAAATTTTAAATGAATTATCACAATCAAAATATCCCGAATTAATTACAAATCAGAACCACCCGTAAAACGGGTGGTTTGCTCACGGGCTATAAGCCCGTAGTACTAGGCCAGCGTCTAAAGGCGCTGGCTTTCACTACGTTCAAGCCGCATAGCCATTGACTCGTAACGTTCCCCTTAAAGGGGATATGTATTACTTGCTACCCTTAAAAGGGTCCTCATATTCTTTTACACTAAGTTTATCTTTCATTTGGTCATGTAACTCTTGCTCACGTATATATTTCTTTACTGTAGCCTCATTTAAACCTACTGTACTAACATAAACGTCTCAGTATTTCACGTAAACTATTTCTGTATTGATTATATATAACTTTACGTCTATACTTAGGTGTAAATACTATGTGGTATTTGCATAACCATTTTGTGTGCGCAAGGCTCTGTGTCTTTGTTGCCATATAAAATCACCTTTCTTTTGCATATAATGCGGCTTGAACACCTACATTATACTTAAGTAAGGTGATTTTTTTGTATAACTTTCGTTGCCGCACCCGCATAGCGGGTGGTTTAATGATTCGCGACTACGTCGCGAACCAGTCTAAAGACAATAATCGAAAGAGGTTCCTAATAGTCACCCTAGGGTGACTATTAGGAACCTCTAATCTATTTACTTTTTATTTTTTTGACCGCACTATATTGAACTTGAGGCCTCTAAATGGGTCCAGCCCTTGCTAATCAACTCGAGGATTGGCGGTGAGTGAACGCATGAAAAAAGGCCCGACATAGAAGTCAGACCGTTTCTTCAATTTTAAACTCTAGAAGCGAAGTCTGGCGTCGAAACCATTTATGCCTCACTTTGATATAAATTATATCATAATTAAGACAGGAATTATCTAAAAACTGTTTTATATTAACTAATTGATTAAAATCCCCTTAATTACTTATAAATAGTAATTAAGGGGATTCATACTGTAGCGACCATTATTATAGCAGCAAAGTGATTGTTTTTCTAGCTTAAGCTATTTTTAATAGTCATGAAAAAAAGCCCGACAAAACTTCTTCTTGAGCATTATAACACAAATATATAAACTAAAAACCAATCAAAAATAGTGTAATTTTTATGTATTATAACCTACTTATATAACAATAATTTAGTCCATTTGACATACTAAATCTGACTATTAATAAAAATTTTTGTAGTACTAATTCACTTTCATGTATTTGCATTTTAAAAATCATCATAATTAGCAGATTTATTAGGAATTTTTAAAGCCAAGCTTAATAATATTTACATCATCACGCGTACTAACATTATTTTCATAAGTAGAACCCTTATTCAGATTTAATACAAGGGGTACTTGTCCTTCTGAGTCAGGATAAATATAGTATCCCTGACTTGCATCAAATTACAAATCGAAAGAGGTTCCTATTGGTCACCTAGGTGACTATTAGGAACCTCTAATCTATTTACTTTTATTATGGACAACACTATATTGAACTTGAGGCCTCTAAATTGGTCCAGCCTTTGCTAATCTTCTAGAGATTGGCGGTGAAAGAACGCATGAAAAAAGGCCCGACATAGAAGTCAGACCGTTTCTTCAGTTATAAAAATTTAGAAGCGAAGTCTGGCGACCAAACCATTTATGCCTCACTTTGATATAAATTATATCATATCTAAACAGGGAAAGAAATCATATGATTTCTTTCCCTGTTTTATTGTTATAACTTAAAAACTTTTCCAATCAAAAAGCTTCAATAACTTCTCTTAGTTTACTATCAATATCTCGTACCAAATTTATAAACAGATGTCCTTTATTTTTCACCCCAAGAGACTAACACTGGTTCAATACCAATATGAATCAAAGTATTTTCATAATAGTTACCATGTTGAGGTCTAGTGACACATTGATTATAAGCACTACTTAATGTCTCCAATTCATTCGAAATGGTTTCATCAATTATAGTATTAAGCTGAGCATATACCCTTTTACGTAATACCTTCCCAGCTTCACTCGAGTCATTATTATAATATCGCAGCGATAAATATAAACCTTTTGAATCATGATCTACACGCCAGAACATCCAAGGCTTAAAGCAAGTTGGAGGATTAGACCTGATAGCCTTTGGTTCTGTTCGACTCCAAAAACGACGGTTAGTCCATGGCCGCCCACTTTTATTTGTACCTGTACTATACTCATTAGGATAGGTACTCATATCTTTCCATAACCAAGATCCATCTATATTTTCATTATCAAATACAATCTGCAATAGTCCATGCTGTGTGATACGTTCCCATTTTATATAATACCCGCCATCGTCATATTGTCCATTAATTTTAGATACACTTTGACACCACTCTAGTTGCTGCTTTAAATGCTCACAATAACTTTGTAAAACATCACTTTCACAGTCGTTATAATTTTTCAAGATATCCCAAAACATAGGGCCAGTTAAATAATTATCCACCAAATCGCTATGAGCTACTTCCCAATCATAATCAAAGTAATATCCTGTCTTAAAATAGACCGTATGAATAAGATAATTTGCTATATCAGCATAGTCTATATTAAGGTCTACTGACTTAAAAACTTTACCTAATTTACTATAAGCACTACAAGGTTTCTTATGTTTAAACACATCCTCAAGAGAATCCCTATAAGATTTAATTTGCTTCCCATGCTCACTAGTACTTATTTTTATCTTCTATGATAATAGCTAACTTATATTGAGGAATTATAGCTAGTACATCAATATTCAAAACTTGCTGCACCAAAAAGTACTTTTATCTATTGATTTAACATCTATCATTGAAAACACATTACTATTGGATAGATTTTTCTATTAATTTAGATAGTAGATCTAAGCCCAGCTGACGATATCTATGTGTAGTTACATTATCGGGTTCATTAATCCAATTAAGACACCAGCAAATTAAAAGCATCTTGAGATAACTCACCTGTAGCAAAAAGAAAAATATATTGTTCATAACACCTCTAAGAGTATTCCTATTTATCGAGTAAGCTCAAACTAACTCAATATTTCTTAATAAAGATATTAATATACATTTAAAAAGTCTAAAAATATGAAATCGTCAATAAAATATCGAGTATAAATTTGTTCTAACTGTGCTTCAATTTTGGATGGTTCAACTGATAAATCTATTATATCTATAGAAATAGGTGTATCTCCTAGTCTACAATTATATGGGAATATATCGCTCTCTAAACTCAATGTAGTAGCAGCATAAAGCAAGAGGCCAGCTACCTTTTTGTTTTTACATGTTGAATTTTTATAATTTACCACATATGAAAATATTTGATATATATTATCAGTTCTAAACTTTCGTGATCCACGGTTATTCCCTAATATCTCCTTTATAAAACTTTGTATCAATAATTAAAGTCTTATTTAAATGCGTGATTGTAGTATCAGTATGCATCATAGGTATATAGCTATATGTTTCAGCAGTATTCCATTTCATTTTTCAGGTCTGATACATTGATTTCAGAATATCTTTTTCTAAAAAAAGCCCTTATAAAAGCGTTCAAATAATTTATGAAAAAGTTTTTTTCTTCAACAGCATTAAGAGTATTACTTTCATTCTCACTAATCAAAAAGCAGAGATTCTACAATTAGTTCGCAAAAGCAATATAATAGTTTTATATCTTTTATTATACTGGTTAAAAGTAATAGTATCCCAAGAAATATTCTTAAGTGGTATTATATCAATATTATCCATTATAGATATATTTTTGTCTTAGACTTCTCTTTATTTCTACTGAATCTATACTAATATTAGAAAATATCAATTTATCTACCACAGATTTAATAATCCTATTTAAGTACTCATCCGAGGAATACTCATCATATATACAATCTATTGAATTCTTACCCTTACATCTTAAATCTATAGTTCTAGATAAATTTATCTTTCCACGTACCGTTAATAATTCAGCTGTCTCAGCATGATAGCCTTTGATTAAACCAGTCTTAATTAATTTGTTTAATTCCACGTTAAATAAAAAGGATATATAATTCTTCTAAGGACTGTTTATTATTAGATTTATTTCCATTTAATGTAGAGCAAAGTGATAATTCTAACACATAAGATATCATATAAAATAAGTTTTTCAATAGGTATTGATTTATATATATACACAGAATCACCTATTTTTCTAAGGAATCAACTAATCGTTTAATCCATCGCTTTACTCTATCAGGTTGATCAAACCAATATTCTTCCAATAAAGGTTGAACTTCATAGTATATAACATCGGTTAATATATCCTTGGACACATTAATTGTAGATTCTGTCTCATAGAGATTACAAAAATAACTATGTCCGACAACAAAGCCCGCTCCAAGCTCATCTCTAAGCTCATTATTTAACTGAATAATTTCTCCAATTAGATTGCGTCCATATACTGTATCTAGTTTTTTCAATCATCAAGAATTTGCCAAACATTACTTCTTGATCACGAGTACTGGAAACAAAACTATAATTTGAAGTTGAACTTAACTTATTAAAATCAATACTATCAAAAATTGGTTTTAAGGATACAAAACTAAACCGTCGACGTAATGCATAGTCAATTACTGCTAAGCTTCTATCAGCGGTATTCATCATGCCAATTATATATATATTAGGAGGAACGCAGAAACTTTTCGTTAAAGCTAAATCTGAAGAATCTATAACATTAGATAAATGTATACTTTGTCCTCTATAGTTATTCTCTATGAGCATTAATAACTCACCAAATATTTTACTAATATTACCTCGATTTATCTCATCAATAATAAAAAAATGTGGATTCACACTCTCTATATCATCACTCACTAAGTAATCCTTTGTAGCTTCAATACAAGCCTCATAAAATACACCTGGCTTTAATTCAAAACCCCCTTTATTATTAGGTTTGTACCCGATTACAAAATCTTCATATGAATAGCTTTGGTGAAATTGAACAAAGTCAATAAGATTTCTATCACTAATTGCCTCAGATATTTTTTTAGCAATAAAAGTTTTACCAACACCTGGTGGCCCTTGTAGAATAATATTTCGTTTCCGTTTTAATAAAGAAAAATATTCTATCAACTGTCGACTCGGGAAGATATATCTTATCAAAAAAATGCTTTTTATCAATATTAAAAGTCTATAGGCATCTTATAATCTAATTTCATAAAATTAGATTTAGTATCCCAAGATTGTGGATCATAATTAGGAACAAACTTAATAATCTCAGGGTGAACTCATTCCGATTAAAGAAAGGGCCTCAATAAAAAAACCTCTATAGGGCATTTAGTAAATGAAGTTTGAACGCCTTTTTCCACCTTTATAAACTTGGTCTAAAAATTTGATTAGACTTTATTTCAGCAATATCTATAACTCTATCAAAAAAATTACATGTGGTAAAATATCTATCCGATCATTCGCTTTTATCAACTTTAGCCTCATCATGCACAATTTTTACTTTGCAATCCCTATACCTATAAAACCTTCACCTTTACTATATACAAGAAAATAGTCTTCCTCTTTAATGAATCCAGCATTACTTCTTTTTTTCTACCAGACTTTGTATAATAATCATATCCTATTGCCTTATCCCATTTTTTTCCCATGAAGTAAAAATCATTTCCCATTTGTGGAATCCATTTATCTTTATCAGCACATAGAATCCAATAGTTTTTTTCCATAATATCCCTCATATTATTAATGATTATCCTCAGCATAATAAGTAAATATAACCACTAATATATTATCATATCCAACACCAATAATGAATATTATATGAAAAGCTGATATTATATACATTTTTACAAACCACTAATAAAGAAATAAATTAAGTAATAAACTTATATATAATTATTTAATCATAACCATCCGTAGAACCGGTGGTTTGATGTAATCCTATAAGGGTATTTCTCTAGTAGTGGTCCCTAAAGAGCGCATTAAATACTTTGAGAACCCCTCTATTACCACTAGAGGCCCCCTACTCGGGGACTTTTATTTTGCCTATCTTACTGGCTTACGCGTACACAGATTGGTATATTCTTTAAAGTTTAATGTATTTTTGCACTATATCCTCTTGTAGTTGATTAAGAATATACTCTTTTATCGCTCCTTCATATCGTCCTACCATATACACATACTATCCTCTACACCAGAAATGTCTATTTCCATACTTATATTTTTTTAAATTTGCATGTTCATAGAATATCATGAGGCTACGTTTACTTTTTTTAAATATCCCATAAAACTCGATACGATTAAATGTGGTGGTATCGTTACTAGCATATGAATATGATCCAGACAGCATTCCGCTTCTATAATCTCCATATTTTTTCTCTTACATAAATCTCTTGAAATTTTTACCTACATCAGCTTTTTATCCGACTATAAATTATTTGTCTTCTATACTTTGGAGCAAAAACAATATGATATTTACATCTCCATTTACTATGTGATAAACTTTTTACGTCATTCATTAACATTGAACCTCCTATATTAAAATGTTGTGGTTGCCAGACCAACTTCATTTTATCACTAGGAGGTTCTTTCCTTTTCTCTAAGAATTTTTACTGCCCCCCCCAGTTTAACTGGAGGTTTAGTCATGCCTATTCGGCGTACAATTAAACGAAACACCCACAGGAATTAACCTGTAGGTGTTTTGCTTTATTTTGTATTATATGGTACTGTATTTTCTGCTACCATTTGAACTGGTGCTGATTCAGTTGTGTCATAATGAATTCCTTTGCGAAGTCGTTCATAAAGAACTCCGCCAATGGTATCTATTACCTGTTTCATCATATCAGGGTCAGAAAACATTTTTACAAAGAAGGATTCGTTCTGCTCATATCTGCTTGCTGCCATTTCTGGGAAGTCTTTTGCAAATAGAAGCATAAAGGTTTTAAAGTCATTGTTATGGGCATAACTTTTCCATTTATCCTGAGTAGCATAATCATTCTCAATTTGAAGAAGAACTTTATCCATCTCTGTAAAGGTAGTTCCATATTTCTCATTGATTTTATCAATAATAATTGTAAGAGGATCTTTCTTCTTTTCTCTGCGTCCAGCCTCGCCGGTAATTGGTTTGAAGCCTTCTTCTGTAGGTTCTAATTCGATACTGCCTTCGAAATCTTTTTCAAGACGATAATACTCAAGCAAAACCTTATCATCTACATTTATGATATCATTGCCACCTTTTGGTAACTGCATATCTAAAAACTTCGCATAAACACTAAACTTGTGAATGTCTTTATCAAACAATCTACATACCTGTGTAACAAAAGCATAGATTCGATAAAATCTTGCAAGTGTCGATTTAAATAAATCCTGCTTTTCTGCCGGAAGTGCTTTGAATCTATCAATTGCAGGTTGAATCTGGCTTTGCAACTTTCCTAAATCTCCAGCATTTTGGGTTTTACTAGAGAAAAATATTTCTGCGAATTTAGCAATTTCCATTTCTTGATACACATGATATTCATCAAGGGTATTCTTCAAATCATATACCACGTTCGGATTTGTTTCCTGTTCAAGAACAGTTTCCTCATAATATGGCTCAAATGATTTTTTGATATCCTCTGCTGAGTTTACAAAATCAAGAACGAAGGTATCCTGTTTACCACGCATCGTACGATTTAAGCGTGAAAGTGTTTGAACCGCCTTTACTCCTGATAATTTCTTATCTACAAACATTGTATGAAGTAAAGGTTCATCAAATCCTGTTTGATATTTTTCTGCAACAATAAGCATACCAAAGTTATCTGTGTGGAACGCTTCCGGTAATGCCTTTTCTTTGATGGTACTTCCGTCTTTTGCTTTGTTAAGCTTTTCTTCAGTATATGTTTGTCCATCGTCCTCAACTTCGCCGGAGAATGCAACAAGTACATCTAAACCAGAATAGCCTTTTTCAGATATTTGTCTCTTGAACTCCTGCAAATAGCGAACAGCATGTAGACGTGAAGGAGTAACAATCATCGCCTTAGCTTTTCCACCTATTTTATGTCTAGTCACATTAATAAATTGTTCAAGCATAACAGTAGTCTTCTGTGAAATATTATGTGGATGTAGCGACTCATAGTTACGGATTGCATTCAATCCAGCAGTGCTATCTAATTCTGGATCATTAGGAATAGACTTTACAATTTTATAGAACATCTTGTAAGTCATATAGTTTTTCAACACATCTAAGATAAAGCCTTCTTCGATAGCCTGTCTCATAGAATAGATGTGACAGGGATGGAATTTCCCATTTTCGTCTTTCCAACCAAACATCTGTAAGGTCTTATCTTTTGGTGTAGCCGTGAAAGCAAAGAAAGACATATTTTCATGAACGCCCTGTGCAGAAAGTTCATCTAATATCTTGTCCTCATCATCCTTGTATTTGCTTTCATCTTCATATTCCATATCGGCATATTCTTCCAATATCTTTTCTGTATCTGCCAGAGCACGTTTTAGTTTCTTTGCAGCATCACCAGTTTGGGAAGAATGTGCTTCATCTATAATGATTGCAAATCTCTTATTATCAGATTTTACTTCTTTATAGATGACAGGGAATTTTTGTAATGTTGTTATAATAATCGGAACACCATCATTGATAGCTTTCTTAAGCTGTTGAGCGTTTTTATCAATCTTCTTTACCACACCATCTACATGGTCAAATTGGTAGACTGTATTTTGTAATTGTCCATCAAGAATACGTCTGTCAGTAACGATAATAACAGACTGGAATATTTTTTCATTTTTATAATTGTGTAGACCACTGAGTCTATGTGCAAGCCATGCAATTGAGTTGGATTTTCCGGAACCTGCACTATGCTGAATCAGATAGCTTTTACCAGAACCATTCTCTTTTACATCCTCAAGAAGTTTAGTGACAACATCAAGCTGATGATAACGGGGGAATATCATACGCTCTGACTTGATATCACCATTGTCATCACGCTCAATCTGTAAGTGAAGGTATTTATGTAATATCTCAAGAAGTCTATCTTTGCACAGAACACTTTCCCAAAGATATGCTGTATCATAACCATCCTCGTTGATAGGATTTCCTTGTCCCCCAACTTTTCCGGCACCATTACTACCTTGATTGAATGGAAGGAAATATGTCTTTGCGCCTTCGAGCCTTGTGGTCATATACACACGGGATAAATCAACAGCAAAGTGTACAAGTACACGCTCTTTGAAAGTAAAAATTGCATCTTTGCCTGCTCTATCAAATTTAAATTGCTCAATAGCGTTAGCAATGCTTTGCCTAGTAAATTGGCACTTTAATTCCATAGAAACAATCGGAATGCCATTCACAAAGAGAACAATATCTATGCTGTTTTCGTTATTCAAAGAATAATGTAGCTGTCTTGTACAGTGCAGAATATTGGATTCATACTGTTTAACCGTAGTGGCGTTAATACTTGTTTCCGGCTTCCAAAAGACTGCTTTAAATTTAATACCTCTGTCTATAAAACCTTGGCGTAAAACACGGAGTAAACCAACCATTTTAACTTCACGACAAAAACGCTCGATTACTTGCTTTTCACTGTCAGCACCATATATTTTTTCATAGTGTTCCCATGTTTTAGGCTGACTGTCTTTCAGAAAAGAAATAAATGTAGCTTTATCAAGCCCTAATTTCCTGTCAAAGGACTTAGAATTGCCTTTTTCATATCCGCCTTGAGTAGTCAGATATTCTTCAATATCTTGTTCAAAGCGTTTTTCTTTTACATCAAAATTTGACACTCGTTACACCTCCTTTATTCTACAGCTTAACTTAGAAACCTCGATATCTAATAATTTATCAAGCTTATTTTTATCATTAATGATTTCGCTGCGAAATTTCTGTTGTTTATCTGTTGTAGCATCATTCACGTCATAAGCTATAATTCTTAGAGAAATGAACGATTTATATAATTTCATTATCTCAAAATATTTCATTAAATCGCCGCGAGATATTGCACCATTTTCAGCTAGTGAAAGTATATGTGAGTGTTCTGTAAAAGGGATATTCTGCAAATTTAAAATGATAGGATTATCTGAATTCGTTTTATTAAAAATCTATTTTAGGAACTATATAATCTTCAAGCCATGACTGAGTATCTACGATCTTAGATAACTCTTTACATTGGTTATACGCAGATAGCATCAGTATATCAGCTGTTTCTTTTGCATTATCATCTTTTCTTATCTGCCTTTTTATCTATGAGAAAAATAGGTGATTATATATAACGAAATCACAACTGACACATTAAGAACTGTATCAATTAACGTGTAGTTTACATTGCTCATTTTAAGTCCCAGAATCGATGGAAGATTAAAATAATCTAAAACAATTACAGCTATTGTGGGAATGAACAAATACATTAACAACGATAGTCGATTTTTTTCTTTTTCATATCCTAGATTTCCTTCTTTCCAGTCACAACTTCATAGATAAGGGATTTTTTTGTATTGTCCCAATTTTTTTCAATAATTACCTGACGATCTGCAATAGTTTTTATCTATAGTGGAGCATTTCTGATCTAGATACTTAACGATGTCTTCCTGCTTCTCTTGTGGCGGAAGAGGAATCTTTATAGCTTTAACAATATCAGTATTCAAATTAGGCTGTCCATATCCTGACATCTCCTTTCTTAATTCATACGTCCTGCTTTTTAAGATATATAATAAAAAAATTTGATCAATCTTCAAATTATAAAATGCTAAAGAACCGTCATTAATACAACCGTCAATTAATGTCACCTTTGGAACCCCCAGCGTTGCTCCGCTGTTTGATAACAAGAGAGTTCCACTTTCAACCATTCGACTTTTTTCAGCACCTGCGGAAGTAAGGTATTCGGAAGTAGATGTTATATACTTTCCATCGTCTTTTGTTACCTCAGCTACTGTAATCCACGGAACATCACTACCATTAAAATACAATGGATCACCTGCAGGCCGAGGAGAAGCTCCTCTAACCACTGTAGCTAATCTTGATATAGAAGTTATTTTCCAATTACTTGGAATTTCACCAATCCACTCAACCCCACTATACTTCATTTCCACATCTGAATTTAATCCCTTTGTGACCGCCTTTGTAATGACCGACAGCTTATATGCTTTTAGCTTCTCAATAACAGTTCGTTGTTTCTCAATGATAGTATCTATCTTAGAGCATTTTTTATCGAGATAGTCTGCTATTTTGCACTGCTCATCATACGGAAGAACAACAATAGGATAGTTCATCAGTGTCTCTGCATTTAATGTCCACCTATTATCAAATGAAACACCTTTTCCGTATGAGAAGAATGCCATCATCCAGTATTGAACCTTAAAGTAGTAATCGTAAAAAAACGGATTAATATCATCTTTACTCTTAAGATTAATATATGCTGGACTGATTACCCCAGACACATTGGAAACACTACAGTTAGCTCCACTATATAAGTCCATTGGATTTAGCAACAAATCACCTGGCTCAACTGGATTGTAATTAAAATAGCTTTCTGCTATCTGCCCTTCGTTGTTAGAAATATCTCGTACCTTTACTCCTGTTCTTGCGAGCGACAGAATAACTGGATTTTCTTTCATTGCCTTTTCATTCTTGCGAGTAAAACCATGCTTCACTCTTTGCATCGACCAGTTTTTAGGTATTTCTCCAAGCCAAGAAAAACCACTATTCTTCATTTCTCTCATAGGTCGAATACCTCCTCAAGACTTCCGGATAGTTCAGTTTCCAAATCCATAATCTCTGCCATAATTTCTTCAGATGGCTTAGGAATCTCATACTTGTAAAAGTATCGTATGAATGGAATTTCATAACCAATTTTGGATTTCTTCGTATCAACCCATGCATCCGGTACAAAAGGAAGAACTTCACGCTTGAAATATTCATCAATATCTTCTTTAAGAGGTACATTTTCTGTATCACGAAGAGAAGAGTCTGCTTGCGGCTTATTCTTCTTTAAGATTGGATTTCCATCTTCATCAAGAAGAGGACGTTCGACCGTAATCTTTGTATATCCAAAATCAGCGTTATCATAAATCTTACTGATTTCATTTTCTCTGAACTCACCATAAACTCGAGTGATTTCTTCTATCGCATTTTCAGGGATATCATTTCTCTTGTTTCCAAGTGCTTTACGTCTCTTTTCAAACAATCCATTAGCATTGATAAGCTGAACTTTACCTTCACGCTTAGTTCCGGTTTTCTTATTAGAAAGTACCCAAATATATGTGGCAATTCCTGTGTTATAGAAAATATCGTTAGGAAGCGCAATAATCGCTTCCAACAAATCATTTTCCAAAATGTATCTTCTGATTTCAGAGGGACCACTTCCTGCATCGCCCGTAAAGAGTGGAGAACCATTGTGAATGATAGCAATACGGCTACCACCATCACTTGGCTCTTTCATTTTAGAAATAGCAGTTAGTAAAAAAATAGCATTTGTCCATCTGATACAGCAGGAACTCCTGCTCCAAATCTGCCTGCGAAACCACGCTTTGCTTCTGCCTCAACTTTTGTTTTTTCGTTTTTCCATTCTCTACCAAAAGGCGGATTGGAGATAATATAATCAAATTTCTGACCTTCAAACTGGTCATCAGAAAGAGTATTCCCATCTTTGATAAAGTTCGCATCATTGCCTTTGATAAGCATATCTGCCTTACAAATGGCAAAAGTCTGGTCATTCAGTTCTTGTCCAAATGCAAGAAGTTCTGTGGCAGCATTCAGTTCATGAAGATATTCCTCAGAAACAGAGAGCATCCCACCTGTGCCACAGGCCGGATCATATATAGTTTTTGCTACGTTGTTGCCAGATAAAATATCATTATCATCATGGAATAGAACATTAACCATTAAGCGGATAACTTCACGGGGAGTATAGTGCTGTCCTGCATCCTCATTATGCGACTCAGAGAATCTTCGAATAATCTCTTCAAAAATATACCCCATCTCAAGATTGCTAATTACATCAGGATGTAAGTTTGCTTTAGGAGAAGTGAACTCCTTAATGACAATATAAAGTATGCCTTTGTTTGCCATAGTAGTGATGTGGCCATCAAACTTGAACTTTTCGATAATATCCTGCACGTTCTCAGAAAAGCCATTTAAATAATCACGGAAATTCTCTTCAATATTATCTGGATCATCGAGCAGACGTTCGAAGGTATACTTGCTTGTGTTATAAAAAGCTTTACCTCCAGTAACACTGCGAAGAAGAACATCCTTCATTGGTAGATTCTTTACTTCATCATATTTTTTTAAAACTACATCCTTTGTATCTGATAAGATGCAGTCAAATCTTCTTATAACAGTTAACGGTAAGATTACCTCACCATACTCATGTGGTTTATATACCCCAGTTAGTTTATCTGCAATTGCCCATATAAGTGCAGCCTTTTCATTTATATTAGAACTTAAACTCATCGTTTTCTTCCTCCAACTTTATAGTTCAGCCATGCCTCTTCGATCTCTTTATATGCGATATCGTTCTCATCACAAAAGGCTTTTATATTCTTCATCGCAACTAGGTTTGGCTTAGATTTACCCTGTTCCCAACGATTCACAGTAGAAAATGCCACGCCTAATTTATTAGCAAAATCTTCTTGAGTCAGAAAGTATCTTGTTCTGAGTCTCTTAATTTCTTCTGGAAGTATCATTCGTATCTCCTTTACCACTTTCAATAATATAGCATAATTATAGCATTAACTTGTGATTTTTTATACCTGTCGTTAATCAGTTATTTGATGTAACACATATTTTTTTGTTTTTTTCCAAGGGGGTGAATTTTTCGGTAGTGTGTGAGGGAAAAGCAAATAGGAGGTTTTTGAAAATAGTATACAATCTTATTAGGTGCATTTAAATTCCCCATAATCAGAGCCCGTAGTACTAGGCCAGCGTCTAAAGGCGCCGGCTTTCACTACGTTCAAGCCGTATAACCATTGACTCGTAACAGTCCTCTTAAAGGGGATATGTATTACTTGCTACCCTTAAAAGGGTCCTCATATTCTTTTACACTAAGTTTATCTTTCATTTGGTCATGTAATTATTGCTCACGTATATATTTTTTTACGGTAGCTTCATTTAAACCTACCATACTCACATAATAGCCCTCGGGCCAAAAGTGTCTATTTCCAAATTTATACTTTAAATTTGCGTGTTTATCGAACATCATTAGTGCACTTTTACCTTTTAAATATCCCATAAAAGATGAAACTGATATTTTAGGTAGGATTAATACTAGCATATGCACATGATCTGCCATAAGCTCCCCCTCTATAATCTTGACGCCCTTATATTCGCATAAACGTCGCAGTATTTCACGTAAACTATTTCTATATTGATTATATATAACTTTACGTCTATACTTAGGTGTAAATACTATGTGGTATTTGCATAACCATTTTGTGTGCGCAAGGCTCTGTGTCTTTGTTGCCATATAAAATCACCTTTCTTTTGCATATAATGCGGCTTGAACACCTACATTATACTTAAGCAAGGTGATTTTTTTGTATAACTTTCGTTGCCGCACCCGCATAGCGGGTGGTTTTACGATTCGCGACTACGTCGCGAACCAGCCTAAAGACAATAATAAAATACCACATCATATAGGACAAAAACTCCTATATGATGTGGTATTAACTTTCTTTACAATCCACTTAATCACTACATATTAAATGTAATACTACTTTTAGGATTCTTCAATTTCGGAAAACCATATTTCTCCAACACATGTAAAATCTTTTGAATAGTCTCTTTGATATTATCTTTAGAAACAGGTATAGAACTTACGATATATATGATTCCCATCAGCTTTTGCAGGATAAATACTTACAACACAATCATGACTATGTATGATGCGAAGCAGATATACATCATAGGTAGACTCAACATAAAAATCAAACTCCTGATTTTCATGTATTACATCAGGTATATCGTGTACTGGTGCTACTGTGCAATCAGATATTTGAAAAGAATCTACATCAAAATGTACTCTACAATTACGTTTTCGTTTCATCCGTTCAAGTCGTTCATCTATCATGTTTCACCACATCACTAATTAGTCGTCCCCAAGTCTATGGCATTTTTAGAGGTAATAACAGGCTTACCAGTTCTAGCTTCAATCGATTTACGTGCATCACCAGCAATAGAACCACCATCTTGAGCAACTTGTTTATTCTCGTCTAATCCTTGAGGATTAGTTGCCTCCGCAATATCCTTTGTAGCCGTTTCGGCTAACATATTTAAGATAAGTTCTGTAGTAGACATATTATCTCGTAGATTTTCTTTTTTCAGCCCCTTAAAGTCCTTATATTCTCTAGTCGTCATTCCAGACCAAGCTTTAGAGATTTCATTCGTTAGGATAGCATATTCATTACCAGCTTTAACACCATGATCTTGCCAAGTATCGGTTAATTCTTTACGAACCTGAATGGCCTGTAATCGTTGATTAATCCATTCTCGGCTATATCCTTTTCTAGCATATCCTTCTAGGGCCCTATCTATAGTTAGCTCTGGGTCAATTATCTCATCAATACGCTCTTTACCAACTTCGGCCAACCACATTTTAAACGGTTCCGCTTTAGGAGAAGGCACAGATTGGATTATACGAAAAATACCTTGCATATCAGCTACATCAGTCTTATATGACTTACCATCTGTCGACTTAAGTTTCAGTTGTCGACAAAATGTCGACAACTCACTTCGTTCTTCTTCTGACATACGTTTTTCACTCGATACCAATAATCACGCGGATTATTGCTTTCAGTCAGAGAACCTACAACATCCACTATACTAAAATACCACTCTTCCCTCTCATTATCCCACACAGAACGAATTTGACTACCTTCAAACATTTTTACATCATCACTCATACATTTTCCTCCTCTCTTTAAACACAAATATATGTTCTATATTATTATCTATAGTATACGCCTTTTAGCATAAGAAATAAAGATATTTTCTAGAAAAATAGAGCTCTTTTTTAACTTTCATCACACATAAAAAGCCCTCTATCACAAGGTATATACCTCACAACAGAGAGCCTATAGTTACATAAAAAAATCTAACCGATGGTGAGAGTTACTTCACAAGGTATTTTTAAATTCCTTACATTATCTATTATTTCGCATTCTTAATATCAACCGTCGCCATATCTTTTGGCATCTTGGCCCCAAGCCCACTTTGGAATGTATTATAATAATCCTTATTGTTATTAGTGTCTACATATTGCACAATATCTCGCAAGTATTTTTCGACCAAAGAATTCGTATTATAGGTCATAATAAAGTGATTGTACACATATTGTTTATCATGGGATATTAACATATATATCGTTGTTTTAGGGCGCTTAATTTGCATATATATTGATGGCATAGCATCATTCCATACGGTAGCAAATTGGATTGGTTGATGCATCGAATACTTGTCAGTTAGAATAATACTGCGTACAGCTTTAGGGAAAAATCTTCTCTGGATGTTGTATATCTTCAGCCTCAACTGGCATCACCATGATACCTTCTCTATACTGATCGCTATCGTATACATACATGTACGAATCATTTTTATCTTCCCGTATCATTTTACTTGTTTTTAGCGTTAAGAATGTAAAATCATTAATTGTTAATGCTTTGCTTTTTGAAAGTATATCCTTCGCTGGTTCAATGGATGGTAATACATAGTTTACCAACGGAGACATTATCATGTCTTTAGTCTTATCAACACCTTGAGCTTTTAACACGCTAAACTGTTTTCTAGGCATAAAATTATAACCCACATGATACGAAATCGTCGGTGTATTCTTCATCGTAAAATTAAGGCTCCCCACCATTGGTGCATCCTTAGCATACGTGACATCCCATGTCGCTTTTTCAACCGTAGGATACGTAAATTTACCAGCATATAATGAATGGTCATCACCACGAAATACGCCAGCTGTTTTCTCTGCGATAGCTTTCATATCATCAACAGTCAATTTGCTATAAGGAATCTTACTATCCTCCCAATTATTGCCTGCTGGTTGATGACGTAATTCATAAGCCATCATACCGTCGGGGCTCATAATCATTGCATTTCTGAAAGCAGGTGTACCATCTGCAATCTTCTCAGTATTCCCATATCGACTCGAGTAAGGCATGGTGAATTTTACATTGGCTCCATCCTCTTTCAAAATAAATACTGATGAAGAAAAAGTCTAATGCATGGTTCAACTCACGATTTGAATAAATGATATCATTTAAATCAAATTCGCCATTACCTACCACTTGTTTGGGCATATATGTTTTTATATCCTTTTCAACATCCCTGTTCCATCTGTTGCGCATCTGCATCAGTCTTACGATAATTCTGATACGCATCCTTTGATACAGTCGGATCTGCACCAGGTATATTAATATCAATTGCATGACCACCTAATGTCACACAACTAAAACATAGTGCAGCCATTAACGCACGTTTCATCATAAAAACTCTTCCTTTCACATAAATGTCTCTCAAATAGTATATATATAGAATATCATATTTCGTTTGACTTATAGTAGTATAATATAAGTATAGAAACAAGGAGATGATTACTATGAAATTTACTAAAACGTATACTCATCATGACTGCTTTAGCCGTAACTGCTGTAGTATCCACAGGATTTGCTTACGATTATGTATGCAATAACTCTCAGTACAATTGCAACACTAATACACAATACAACTGCAATAACAACGCGAACAATAATAACTATGCACCATGCAACAATAACAACCAAAATTATTGCGGTCCAAACTCAAATGCTAGAGGATGCGGTGGATTTAGAAGATAATATGGTAAGTATGCTAAAAGCCTATAGTACTAAACATGTACTATAGGCTTTTGTCATATACTTTCAGAAGATAAGAAAAATATTAAAATAGTAACTGTTAACAAATTTGGCTACTTATGCCCCACCAATGCCCCACCAACTGATAGCTCATATCCACTAGCATTTTAAGTTTCTCTATATCTTCATAGCTTTCTATATCCACCGACATCCAGTGTTGTTTATTTATATGATACGCAGGATAGATTCCATTTTCATGAATCAGATTAGGAATCAAGTCGGGTTCGCATTTTAGATTGACTATATCCATAGGTTCATTTGTATCTTGACCTACTTGATGGCCTTTGATATCAAAAATTCCAGCAAACCATTTTTGATTATCTCTACGTCGGATTACTATATAGTCAGGGTATCTTTCCCATGGATAATCAATATCACAGACATATTCTTGTTGTATGTATTGAAGTAATTCATTACGATTCATAATTTCCTACCGCGTTTTAATAAAGTCCATATCAAACATATCTTTTGGTATAGCTGCCATACCTGGTAGACTTCTTGAGTATTTATCTGCATCATTTGCATTATCTACATATTGAACTATGTCACGCAGATCTTTTGCTGGCGTCTTATAATCAAAGTCCGCCTTTATAAAGTGTGTATACAAATATTTATCGTCATATAGCGATTGAATGTACATTCTAGATGTAGAACGATCTACCTCCATATAGATGGCCGGAGAAGCATCATTCCATACAGTAGCGTATTGGATAGGTTTATAATCAGAGTAAGGCTTATACATAATGAAATGTTGTATTAATTTAGAGTTAATTTTATGGCGATTTGCTAACTCCTCTGGCCGTAACTCTCTGACCATAATGCCTTCACGATAACTTTTTACCATCATAAATATAAATTGCATCATTATCCGGACCATGATATGTCAAATTACTTGATTTTTAATGTTTGGAATGTAAATCCATTTATAGTTATCGGTTTAGTTTTGGAAAGTAACTGTTTAGCTGGTTCAATAGATGGTAAAAACATAATTAACTAATGGAGACATTAATTCTTTATACATATATTCCTGATCATGTTTCTTTAACAGTTCTACTTCTCTTTTTTTAGACAAATCATAACTTATACGATAATACATAGAAGGCTCTGATTTAACGCTAAAGTTAATTGCCCCTTCTAAAGCACCAGTTTGCGTTGGACTAATCTCCCATGTAGCATGTTTAATAGTAGGATATGAAAAGGAGTTTCCTTTTATGGAGTTTTCATTATCCCTACGAATGGTATAATGTAAATTTCCATCAATCAAAAGAATATTTCCTTTTTTAACATCTGTAGTTAATGGGTCCCCTTCCACAGTTTTACCAAACTGACTACTCACAGGCATCGTAAATTTAATATTTGCACCATTATCTTTAAGAATAAAAACAGAGGACGAGAAATTTACGGAATGATTCAGTTCCTCAGTAATGTATACTAACTCATCCATTGACCATTTTCCAGGCATATTGTTAGTATATTTTGCCTTAATTTGACTACCTACATCTACTTCCATATCCCTAGCAGTTTTATCAACTTTACGATAGTTTTGATACGCATCCTTTGAAATTGATGGATCTGCACCGGGAATATTCACATCAACAGCATAACTAGATACACCCACAGCACTTAATATTGCAGCACTTAGTAATAATCGTTTTAACATATACATCTCTCCATAAAATAGTAAAATTAACTGTATTGTAACTTGATCTATAAAACAATTTTCTTTAATTTAGTTCTTAACTGGTATCATATTTTTCAAAACTTGTGCCATATGCTTCTTTTAAAAATATAATTTCCCACTACATATTTAGGATCACGTAAAGATACATCAACATATTGTTCTGCCCTATTATTAGAACTTGCAAAAGGTATACCTTCATAATTAAAGTCTTCTATACTATTCATAGTCAATCTCATACCAGAACGAGCTTGTTTGGCATAAATAAGCAAAGAATAATCTTGTGAATACTGTGGTACACGCAATATGCTAGCTACTGTATAGCTTATATCATATCGATATGTAACTAAAAACCTTATGAATATATGGATTAAGTCTATAACTATTTTTTTATTTTTCAACCTCATATACAACTGCTTGAACTTTATAAATAGATTGATCTTCTTCAATACTTTTTAATAGAACTCTTATCTACAAAATATGTGATAGCATTCTCACCTGTAATAATAGGAATATTATTTTTTTATTACTCTTTATATCTTGCATAGATATAGCCTGAATTTGTAATGGTAACACTATATAAAAACAATAATACTATGATAAGTATTTTTTTCATTATATTTCCTTCTCTCTTATCTATTTATATAGACTTTTTATAATTTATAACTATCGAATATCACATAATGAACTATTACTTTCATTATAGCAAAGCCTGTAATACTCATCTAAGTATTACAGGCTTTTTTATGACTATTTCAAATTTCAATCAGAACTCGATCTCCCAATATACTATTTTCTAACCATTCATACGGTTAAAGTATTCAATGGCTTTTTGGTGAGAATTCAACGAATGTATTCCCATAAGAGTATGGTCCT